>Ga0209149_1000528_pt1 | contig 16187 bp, 11 predicted proteins | sample WorMetTyACAVOLI2_FD_187423 | JGI IMG/M metagenome (GOLD analysis project Ga0209149, IMG submission 187423) | Marine gutless worms symbiont microbial communities from Max Planck institute for Marine Microbiology, Germany - Olavius algarvensis... ... | reverse complement strand
CTCAAGGTCTACCACGTGTAAAATTTTCGCGAACCTCCGTTAACCAGGGCCGGAGAATAAGGCGGCCATAAAAAAAATAAATAAATAAATAAATAAAAAACATTGGCAAAATATAACATGGTCGCCCGCTTACGCTGAGCGGCGCCCATAATGATGAGCGTGATAGGTCGCAGACGTAAAGTTGAAGATGCTGAAGATGCTGATGTTTGTGTACGTAAAAGCGAAGGTCGGGTGAATGTCACTGATGTAACCAAGTCTTTGATTTGATGAGCAACATCAAGATTGATGGCCACGTTAAAAGGCCCAGCCCGTTCAATTCAGCATCAAGGCCAAGCTAATACCAAAGCTGGCCTTATGGGATATTCATAGTATAAATATTGTGTCAGATGCTATGTACATGTGTAGTGTGTCTGATATACCAGATTGAGTCTTTGTCCTCCATGCTGCCAGTAGATGGTAGGACTTGGTCTACCAGCAGCCTCACACTCCAACACGACATCCTCGCCGACTAGGACAGTTCGACTTGATCCTTCCGTTGACACTTGGTCTCTGAAGAACAGTTTTTCGGCATCGGGTTCAGCGACTGCGGTCGACTGATGATGCAGAAGGACAGCTACAACGACCAACCGTCTCCACGCTGACATCATCTTCAACACTGCGTCAGTCCGTACGTCAGCGATGACGTCAGGCAGCCTACTGCTGCTGTCGTGTTCGTAGGCCTACAAGTTTCGATGACTCGTGGCCGCCATGCTGCAGCCCAGTGACGTCACGCAGCCGCAGTAGCTCAAGGACACGTCACGTGACCTGACGGACGTGGATGAAGAGCTGTCGGGAGTGACAACGGAACTCCGTGTGTGTCGTACGTTTCACACTAATCACGTGATTGCTTGCGTCGAGTCAATTACATGTAATATTATTTTACGCTGGGAACTACAGGGTGGCTCAAATTAAAATACTCCACCGGACAAAATGCAATTTCTCGACAACCGTGTGAAATTTTTATACCCAAATTTCTTGATTTATATGGGAGAGATCCTGCTACGATTCTTAATTTTAAAAAAAATTATTTTAGTTTTCTCCAAAGTTATGGCTATATAAATATTCTATGCCATATTTTCAATTTTGCACGGAATAATCAACATCAACTTGTAATTTTCATTGTCAAGAAACATTGACTGTTATTACAAATACCAAAATCTGACAAGTAGTTCATTTTAGCGCATGTTCGAAGTTTTCATCACCAGCTTTCACACCAACGTTGATGAACGTCGGCTGGTAGCTGAGAGAGCCAAGTTCGCCAAGCACGTCATGGTTTCTGCGGGCGTCTGTTTTGGTGGGAAGGAAAGATTGCATTTCATTCCAGACAAGACCAAAGTGAATGCTAAACTTTATGTTGAAACCCTGTTGCCGGAAGTTGTTCAAAATTGCAGATCTGTTTTGCCATCTGACTTCGTCTTTCAATAAGAAACTTTTTTTAACTTTTTTTTCTACATTGGCAAATAAACTTCTTCTTCTTCTTCTTCTTAAGAGGGCGCGTCTGCACACATGGCAAAGCTGGCTCAAGACTGGATTGCTACCAACAGCAGTGAATTTATTGGTAAAGATGAAATGGCCTCCGAACTCGCCTGACCTCAACCCTCTGGACTACCATGTCTGGGGAGCAATGCTTGAACGCTACAAGTTATTTCAACATTTCAACCCAAGCCGGAGAACATAGATGAGCTCAAGAAATTTATGCAGTTGATATGGGACCAGCTGCCACAAGTCTCGATCAACAAAGCCATATTGAGCCGAAAAAACTTCGGGCTTGTGTGAAAGCTGGTGATGGAAACTTCGAACATACGCTAAAATGAACTACTTGTCAGATTTTGGTATTTGTAATAACAGTCAATGTTTCTTGACAATGAAAATTACAAGTTGCTGTTGATTATTCCGTGCAAAATTGAAAATATGACATAGAATATTTATATAGCCATATCTAATTTTTTTAAATTAAGAATTGTAGCAGGATCTCTCCCATATAAATCGAAAAATTTGGGCATAAAAATCTCACACGGTTGTCGAGAAATTGTATATTGTCCAGTGGGGTATTATAATTTGAGCCACCCTGTATATTTGTCCACGCGTCTCTGCGACGGTCTGTACACCCACGTTTCAAACTGTAACGTCGTGTACCGGAAACACAGTCTGACATAAATATTTGCGTTGTACCATCTAATATCGTTCACATGCACCCACCAGTATAGCACTAATCGCGACATCACATATACACGGTGAGGCATAACTACCGTTAAACGGCATGACTTAGTCAATATACCGTTTGTTTATGTGAAAATTTCAGGCAATATATCCGAGGGAGTGCCGAGTCTACATATCTGGAAATAATTTATTTTTTGATTAAATATTCTTTGCCGACAGCAGTTTAAAGAGACATCAGTAGAAATGCTGCTCGATCACTATAGTTCGACGCCGAAAATAGGTCATTTACCCCCGGTCAAGTGTCCCTCGTCACCTGTCCCCAGTCTAAGCTCTCTCCTGGTCACTTGCCCCCTTGGTTAAGGCCCGCACTAAACTACCAATACTGTATACCCGTATCTGGCAGCGGGCTATAGAACTAGAGATCACTGTGAGATACCGATATGCGGCTAGTATATGGCAGTATACTGTGGTCCTTAGCCAAGCGAGAAAGTAACCGGGAGATGAAAGGTCATGACTGGGGACACTTGACCGGGAGTAAGTGATCTACCTTCGGCGTGGCGTAGTGGTTACGGCGTTGGACTATAGCGATCAAGCAGAACTTCTACTGTCTTTTAAACTGCTGCTAGCAAAAACATTTAATCAAAAGACAACTTGTTTTCAGATTTGCAGACTCAGCATTCCATCGGCTACATTGCCTGAAATTTTCATGTAAATAAACTGTATGAATTATGCCGTTTAAAGCCAGAAGTCCGGTAATTATGCCTCACCGTGTAGTACAAACATTTTCATGCTTACACGATACAAATTACCCGGTTATTGTTTTGGGGCGCGTCACGCTTGATTTGTGGGTCTGTTCGTCTGTGGGTCCGTCATTCCGTCCCTCAAAATAGACCGAGTGACTTCAAGTAAAACCAAAATGTTCCTATAGTCTGGCTGCATGCCGGAGGTTGAACGTTCAAAGAGTAATATTAAGGAAGGACGCGGAAATGCCGACGTCGTTTTGGCCGTAACTGTCGCTGAAGCTAGTCCGATGTACCTCAGGAAAAGACCAGAATGTTTCTCTACGGTCCCTCTGTCGCCCGCTACGGGTCATGGATGCACTGCAGACATACATTATTTACTTCACGTTGTAGTCCAAGGGCCAGGGAGTTTCTGAGGTCGGCGAACTTTTCTCTGTGACGTACGGTTGCGGAGCTACGGGGCGTCAAAGTTGTCCAATTTTCGGATTTTGGCTTATTTTCCTATACAAAACCTCTAAAACGTACCTTCCGGTGACCAGCCTATAGCCCACGGGTTACAGCGGAGAATGATTACGATTTTTCACGTGAAAGTCGAAGGTTTAAAAGGGTGTCTTCCGGGACCGGAGATTTCCTGCGACTTCTGATAGGGGAGCTGGGGACGCCCAAAGTTTCCCAAATTTTCGCCTATGGCAAATGGCTATACCCGTACATAATGCTACTACACGGGGCGTCAGATCTGGACCAAAGATGTCTGAAAACGCGCAGTTCTGAGGACGAACGTACTTTTCCACCAAGTATCTTCGCATCCACCCCCAAAATCACCCCAAAGCCCCGTTTTTGGGGAACCTTTCAATGCGACACCTATTATACAGAGCGCCCTCCGTCAGTCGCACGTTAATGGAGGTACGACGCTGAAACTTTACGGTTATACAGGTATAGGCAAGTACTTCGGGTGTGTCAAAATCTTTCCGCTAGGGGGTGTTTGGAGGGCGCATGGCCTCTTAATGTAAATTTGGGACTTTCCTATTATTTCGGAAACTACTGGAGCTAGGAAGTTGAAATTAAGAACACAATTACATGTGGTAAAGTACTCGCTTCGGGTACAAAAAAATTTTCCGCTAGGTGACGTCCAGGTGGGCGCAGGGCCCCCTAATGTAAATTTGGGACCCCCTGATATATCGGAAACTACTACAGCTAGAAAGTTGAATTTAAAAATACCATTAGATATAATAAAGTACCCGCATTGGGTACAAAAATTATTATAGTATACGGCACAACATGAGGACGGCCGCCATATTGATTTTCGACAAATGTCTATATCCTAGGCAGACTACGGCTAACAACTGCAAGACGGCTTTCAGCCTACATGTCGTCGAGAGCGCTAGCGACGACTACAATTTATAATACTTTTAAATAGTTGCGGTGGAAATGACGCGAAAAAACGTGTTTTCTTCAGTAGATTGTTGCTGTCTCTGAAAATAGCCGGGTTCAACGTGATGTCCTTTCCCCTTCATGCGTGCACGTAACCGCTTTCTCCATTGATTGACCAACAGCTTCATCGGTGACGTTGGGCGATATGCTTGTCCATGGGTCAATGAGGCGCCGCGCTGCTTCAAGTCGCTGGTGTCACGGACAGGTGTCTTGTACAATGTACACGCGTTCCTGCATCAGTTCCGAAATACTGTAGTCAACCGGACTGTTTGGCGGACACAGATCTGGCGAGATAAAATCCGGTGTTTTTTACTGAAGGAGCTGAAACGTTTCACAACTACACTGTGTCCCAAAAAAGTAAGCCCCTTAATGTTTGATAATAACTTTTGCAACTGTGGACCGATTTTCAAAATTATTTCACCAGTTGATTCGTAGGAAAATTCTCTGTGTACACATCATAAAGATCTCCACATCACCTGCAATATGTTGCTATACTACCTCGTGAAAGTCGAAAGTCCAAAAATGTTACTGATTTTGATCGCACCCTCAACAAATTGTTGACATGTACCTGAGGACACTTTGAGGACTTGGTTTAACATTTGAAGTCTTTAGACAGACTGTGTCAAGACTGCTCACATTGACTGACTGACTGACATTTTGAAGTTTGTCAGACGACGTCTCGAATCAACAGTTGAACGTTATTCAGTTGAACGTTGTTGTATCATCGTGATTTTTTTCACCACAATTATCTTCGCACCGTCTTTGTTCTTTCTATGCTATACTTTCATGTTGTACACATATTCAAGTAAAATCATTAGTGCAATATTTTTTTGTGGCATGTTAAGGGTTTTGGTGGGCTATTTGAAAAGGTGAGTTTTCAGACGGCGTTTAAAGGTGTCGAAAGTGGGTGAAAATCTGATATTAAGAGGTAGTCCATTCCAGACTGCAGGGATTAAGTAACTAAACGATCTTTTACAAAATTCAGTGGAAAATTGCGGCACGTCGAGGAAAAATTGAGTAGTCGACCCTAGAGTGCGTGTAGGGGTGTAATGGTGTAGTAGCGTGTTAACCAGATAAGCAGGTTGACCGGTGATGAGTAATTTGTATGGCGGAATACTGCCATGCCGTTTAGTGCTGAGAAAAGTAGAATGGCTCGCCTACCGGTGGTGAAAAATGTTTGAAGATATGTTTATTCATTTCGACAGAATTCACGAACGCGACAGACACACAAACACACACAGACAGACACCGCATTACGGCATATGTCGCGCTTGCATAGCATCGCGCGGCAACAAAATACGACAGTTATTGATTGTTCACAATTATCGGACACTAACACATGCGATGACGAAAAATGACGTCATTTCCGAAAAGCTGGTCTACTGCATTTTCATTTTCTCGGTGAATACACAAAACTTGACAGAGTGAAAACGAGGGTAAGGTAAAAGGAAAAGTAGCCGTCTAGCTATAGTAAGCTGTGTCACAACCTACAGCGTTAGGGAGCGGCGCTCATCTACGATCCCGTTGGTCTTGAGCCAGCAGGGAGCATACACTCCAGCCTACGGCCAGGAGCACTCGGTCACGTGGGCGGTAGACCACACTTCCCACCACGTGTTCTACCGTTTACCTCCGTAACTCACTTTTACATGGGTACTACTCATTTTATAAACCCCGGAAGGATGAAAGGCTGAGTCGGCCTAGTTGGCTGGTCTATAGCGGACGGTTTACCCACAAAAGTGTTACCCGTCAGCTGTAGGCCGAGCATAGAACAGGGAAAGATCTCCAGTTAAGACCGACATTCTACCCACTGTACCACGCAGCCAACGAGAGTACTCGTGTAAAAATTAACGCCAATTGACCAAAAAGTTTTAGGGGGGGGGCTACTTTTTTGAAACACATGTATGTCAGTTTGCAGTACTTGTACTTATGGTTGATAGGATGAACAGCATGGACAGGAAAATGCGCGCGCGCGCGTGTGTGTGTATGTGTGTGTGTCTGTCTGTCTGTGTGTATTTTCCCCACAACGACCAACTAGGACGCACATATTTTCCCCACAATGCACTTTCCCCACAATGTATCATTTGTACGTATGTGTGTGTGTGTCCGTCACACTTTCTGTCAACTTGCCTACAGGTCAGACCCCTCAACGGATTTTTATAGTTGATAGCTTAAAAGACGCGGATTTACGCAAGGATGTGCATTGGACAGACTCCGAGTTCGACAGAACGTATTTCTTGTTTCTTTTTTCTTTTTTTGTTTTATTTGTACTAAAGGCATATCTAAGTGGCCGTATGGTCCTGTACGTCCTGTGAGAAATGTTTTTCTCATTGAAGGAAGTGGATTTATTATAGCGCCTTTATTGTAGTACATCATACTCAAGGCGCTCAGGTACGGATCACACAGTTTTTACGTGCAAATTATACCGTACCTGCCTCTACCTCGTAAGTGTTCACCAGATGGCGCCTCCCCAGATTGAGGAGGTTGCGGACATCTAATTGCAGCCTACTACTCATTTATCTATCATTTATCTCGCCGTCGCGAGTCGCGCTTTAGTAAACTGTCAAACTAAGTATAGGTATAATACAACAGCATGTGCTACAAACACTTCGGTCACGTGACATGCTGACGTCACGTGCAAAGTGGTTACATTAGTTTCTAACATCCAAAAAAAATCTAAGTTAGAAAAAATTCCACATTCGCATTTAATCCACCACCAGATTGCTGAAAATGTAATAAGTGTATCGGAGGCGATATGAAAGACGCTGATCGCTAAAGCCAAAACTGCATGTATTAAGAAAATTAATGCATGTCATGCATTAAAAATTAAAAATACGTTCTGTGGAATGCGGGTGTCTGTCCCATTACCGAAATTCTGTGAAAACTGCTTCCACGCGTAAAATTTCACGGAAATCAGACAATTGGCTGCTGAGTTATGGCCAAAACGATTTGCACCAGAAGCTCAGGTATTGCAGAGAGACTGCGCGACGCTTCGTGTAATTGAATACTTTGCTAGATCACTCAAGATCACTCAAGATCATTCGAAATGACATTGTTGAGTAGGACATTGTGTAAGTCGCTATTAGTATTCTATTGAAACTATGTCTGTATCTCGTACCGTTTCTGAGATATTCAGGGTCAAAGAATGGCGTGACCTTGAAAGCGGGCTTAGGGGTTCTTCAGGGTCATTAAAAATAGCGCCGTTTGATAGACCATAATACGACTTTCCATTGGTTCGTCATTGTAACTATACCTCTACCTTGTACCATTTTTGAGTTGTTTGACGTTGAATAATATCGTGACCTTGAAATATGGGTTAGAGGTCACTCGAGGTCATTCAAACTGGTACAATTCGAAGACAAAGGTAAAGGTAAAGGTCTGGACACTTGTCACAGCGCCGCTTACATGAGTCAGACTCGTGACCAGCAGCACTTTACAATCTCAGAAGTGGCAGTCATTGGCATGAGCATTATGTGGCCATCCATTGCCCCGCTAACGGACAATTGGACCCACGGTACAGCTAGCAAACACACCATCGCCCCCAATCAGCAACACTAGGCCTTCACTCAGTAGCCGTAGCTACTACTCATTTCCGTCCCGCTGAGCGTAGGAGGCTGAGTTGGCCGGAGCACACTGTTGCTTAGCAACTTGCTTAAGGTTGCTTGCAGTGGACCGGGTGTGAGTCGAACCCGCAACCTCTCGGTTACGAGTCCGATACTCTACCACTGCACCCACTACCACGAAAACTTTGATGGGGTTTCCACGTCCGAGATAAAGCGAGATATTGATGAAAAAATCGTTATATAGCTTTTCGTACTCCCTTGCATTCGACGCCCCGTTCTGGGGGTACCCGTCGGAATATTGCGATCCCGTCTGGTATACAGAAGAACTAGAATGGCGCGGCTACGATGGTAAAAAATTTTGAGGATATGTTCAGCGATGTCCACAGAATTCCGGCGTGTGACAGACAGACAGACAGAGGGACAGACGGACAGACATCTTGTCGTGGCATAGTCCGTGCTATGCGTACGCGTCGCGCTGAAAAACGGCACCCATCGCCATCTGGAAATTAAAAAAAAAGTTTGATCATCTGGCTGTCATCGACTTCCAAATCTGTTGTTGTGCACCGAATTGCATCGAAATCGGATGATTTTTAGCCGAACGTTACTACGTTGCGTTCGGCTTATGACATGAGCCGTCCGTCTGTCGTCCGTCTGTCGTCTGTCTGTAAGGTTATTGCGTCCTAGGCAGAGACGAACATTTCGGCAATGTTCTGCACCGCCTAGTAGTTAAAGGACTCAGTTTGTATTAAAATTTTAGGAAAAATTCGAATGGTTTCTACGAGATCGTACAAGTTAAATACAAGGGGCATGAAAAATCGGCATCTTTCGACCAGTATATCTCGATTTATTTCGAAAACGATACAAAATACGGCCATGGTTATAATGGGAGAGGAATAGGAACTCGTATGCAGTCTATCGAATGGTGCCATTTCCAATGACTTTCAATGACTCCTATCCTATATTTTCAAGGTCACGATATTTTGAACGTCAAATAACTCGAAATTGTTCATGACATAGCCGTAGTTACAATGACAGATTAATAGAAAGTTGTATATGGTCTATTGAATGGCGTCATTTTCAATGACCTTGAATGAACCTTAACCCAGATTTCAAGGGGACGCGACGTTTAGTATCTGTACTATCGCTCATACCGTTCTTGATGTTATTACTAAAGACTAAAAGGCCCAGTACGTTCGGCTATCTAATCTACTGATTAGTTCTTGTTTATTAAGGTATGGCGATTTCACTACTTTCAAGATGACGGATCTCCGCCATGTTGAATTTTAATTATCCATTAATGGGTTCTTTGAAAACTCATGTAAGACTTCCTATAGATCGCCAATAGAGACAATAGCTGTAAAATGCTTAGTTCTTGAGAAAATGGCGTTTTTATGTACGCATTTTGGCGACAGACAGACAGACAGACAAGCAGATGGACAGAACTAATGCGGTGCCCTAATGACGTGACCTTGAAATCCCGGTTAGGGGTTGTCCAAGGTCATCGAAAAATGACGCAGTTCGATAGACCATACAGGATTTCCTATTGTTCGGCTATTATGATTATAGCTCTAACTTGTACCATTTTCGAGCTATTTAACCGTGACATTGAAGTGTGGGTTAAGGGTCACTCACGGTTATTGCAAATATAGTACCATTCAAAAGCTTGGTACGGTTTCCCATTCGCATTAGATAGTAACTATGGCCGTATCTGGTATCATTTCTGAGCCAAAGCGAGATATTGGTCGAAAATCGCTATTTTTCATTTTTCCAGCATTCGAGACCCCAGTTAGGGGGTCCCGTCGGAATGTTGCCACAACGGTTGTGCGAAAAAGCTAGAATAGTATGGCTACCCGCTGGTGAACAAAGTCTGAGAATATGTTTAGCTGTTTCGACAGAATAAGGTGTGTGACAGACGGACGGACGAACGGACATCTTGCGACAGCAAAGTCCGCGCTATACATTCGGCATTGCGCGGTGAAACTCGGTACTGGAGTACAGGTTGGTTTGTTCCGTGGCTCAGCGGTAGAACGTAGGTCTTTGACCGGCGAGCTTTCGCTGTCCTGCGCTCGACCTACAGCTGACGGGCAACCATTTATGTGAGTAAACCGTCCGCTATAGGTCAGCCAACCAGGCCAACTCACCCTTTTATCCTTCTGGGTCGATAAATGAGTAGTAAGCTGCCACTAGATGTTGTCACCACAGTCCGTGACGGCGCCATCTGGTGAACGCGAACGAAGGTTAAAGGCAGGCATGGTGTTGTTTGCAGGTTAAACTGTGTGATCCATGTCTGAGCGCCTTGAGGACGAGATGCTTCTCATTTAAGGCGCTACAAAAATTCTCGAATCTTTACCTTTACCTTTTATAGCTCAAGTACAAGTAGGCTACCAAATACAACAAGTCTGGTTCCGGTGTCACTGGAAGTACTGTAAAACACTGTTTACAGCGCGATGCTATGCATATCGCGGACTATGCCGTTGCAAGATGTCTGTTCGTCTGTCCGTCCGTCTGTCACACGCCAGTATTGTGTCAACTGAAAACGGCTGAACACATCCTCAAACTTGTTTCACCAGCTGGTAGCCACACCATTATAGTTTTTTCCACACCAAACAATATGGCAACATTCACGGGCGCGTCGAATACAAAGGGGATATGAACAAAAATCGCGATTTTCGACCAATATCTTGCTATATCTCGGAAATGATACAGGATACAACCACAGTTACTGTGGAATGCGAATAGGAAACCGTACCTAATGTTTCGAAGGTACCATTTTCAATGACCTCGAACGACCCCTAACCCATATTTCAAGGTCACGTTATCATTTAACGCTGAATGTCTCAGAAACCGTACGAGATACGGATATAGTTACAATGGAATATTAATACAGACTTACGCGCTATTTATTTCGAATGAACTGGAGTGACCTTGGATGACTTATGAAAAATATTCAATGACACGAAACATCGCAGTGTCTCTCTGCGACAGCCGAGTTGCTAGTAAGAATAAGTATTCAAAGTATATTTCGCCGGCCTTCAATCACTCCCTCTACCTCGTTTAACAAGAAGCTCAGCTGTCGCAGAGAGACCGCGCAACTAAAAAAATATTTTGCTAAGTCACTCAAGGTCACTCGAGGTCATTCGAAATGACACTGTTGAGTAGGGCGTGTGTAACGATACGATACGATACGATAGTGTGTGTTTAACGTGCAGTAAAAAGCTGACGGGTAGCCAGCTTAGTCTACCACACGGAACAAACAAAAAATTAAAATGCAAAACTAAGTCCCTATTAGTATTTCATTGAAAGTATGTCTGTATGTCGTACTGTTTATGAGATATTTAGCGTCACAGAATGCCGTGACCTTGAAACAGGTCGTTCAAGATCATTGACAATGGCGCCGTTAGATAAATCATATACAACTTAAGTCATATACAATATTCTATTGGTCGGCCATTGTATGTATAGCTGTGTGTTGTACCATTTTCAAGTTATTTGACGTTGAATAATCGTGACCTTGAATAGTTCGCTGAAGGTCATTCAAGCTGGTAGCATTCGGAAGATTGGGTGCGGTTTCCTATTCGCCTTCCATAGTAAATCTGGCCGTGTCTTTAACCCTTTATGAGATATTCAGCGTTAAAGAATGGCGTGACCTTGAAAACTAGTTTAGCGTTTGTTCAAGGTCATTGAAAACGGCGCCGTTCGATAGATCACGTACGACTTTCTATTGGTCGTCCATTGTAAAGATAGCTCTATCTTGTACCGTTTTTGTGTTATCTGACGTTGAATAATATCGTGACCTTGAAATGTGGGTTATAGGTCATTCAAGATCATTCAAACTGGTACCATTTGAAAACTTTGGTGCGGTTTTTTATTCATCTTCCATAGTAACTATGGCCGTATCTTTAACCGTTTATAAGATATTCAGCGCCAAAGTATAGCGTGACCTTGAAAACTAGGTTAGGGGTTGTTCAAGGCCAAATGGCGCCGTTCGATAGACCATACGACTTTTTATTGGTCAATCATTGTAAATATAGCTCTATCTGCTACCGTTTTTAAGTTATTTGAGGTTGAATAATATCGTGACCTTGAAATCTTGGTTAGAGGTCACTGAAGATCATTCAAACTGGTACCATTCGAAAGCTTGGGTGCGGTTTCCTATTCGCCTTCCATAGTAACTATGACTGTCTCTTGCATCATTTTTGAGATAAAGCGAGATATTGGTCAAAAATTGTGGTTTTTTCATACCCACTTGCATTCGACATCCCCGTTCAGGGGGTTCCCGTCGGAATATTGCCATCCCGTTTGCGTGACTGTTTATCTATTGCTGATGTACAGTGTAACGGAATTTGGCCATAAATGTATCTACTGACGTGATAACGCAACGTTACTCAACCAAACGAGCGTGACAGCGTAATCAACCAGAACGCCGGAACAGCGTCGATCGTCACAGCGAGTATTGGTCAGCTCAGTCTTGTCCGTCATTACAACAGTCGAAATTCGTCAACAGACAATCGTGTCTGGAACACTCTGATCGTTCAAGCTTTGTGTATCTACTTGAACTGTCTTGCGTCCAGTCGATAACATATCGTGCTGTATCACAGTGTAGCACGTTAGTGCTTACACTGTTGTAAGGGCGATACATCAAGTCAATGGAGTAAGGCAAATTTTGACCCCCTCGGGAGGGATAACCTTTGGACTGATTTAGATAAAAGTTGGCATGGTTGATCACGTCCGCCAACTGACCCCACACGCCAAAAATGGTGGCTATCGGAAAAGGGGCGTGGCGTGGGGGTATGGGTGAAGTTGTCACTTCGCGTGCTTTTTTATCGCGCGTCAGCACACTGACGCGCGATATTGATATAGCAATTATGTCTGTCTGTCCGTCTGTCTGTCCGTCCGTGACGTTCGGGATTAGATGAAAACGGCTTAACATATTATTGTCACATTTTTTTCAACGTACGGTAGCCCAATCATTATAGTTTTATCAGCATCAAACATCTTCACGAAATTCGGACGAGGACACCCCCTGCAAAGGTGATAAATACAGGTGGGATATACAAATTTCGCGATTTTCTACCAATAAGTAGCTAAATTTCACAAACGATACATTAAGATAGCGCCATAGTTACTATGGAAGGCGAATAAGACCTCGTATGCGAACTATCCAATGGTGCCATTTCCAATGATATTGAACGAACACTAACCCTGTTTTCAAGGTCACACCACTCTTTGACGCTAAATATCTCACAAACGGCTACATATGCGGCCATATAGTTACTATAGAAGGTGAATACGAAACTGCACCCAAGCTTTCGAATGGCACCAGTTTCAATGACCTTGAGTGACCTCTAACCTAGATTTCAAGGTCACGATATTATTCGATGTCAAATAACTCTCAAACAGTACAAGATAGAGCTATAGTTACAATGGCGGACTAATAGAAAGTCATATATTGTTTGTCGAACGGCGCCATTTTCAATGATCTTGAACGACCCCAAAACCCAGATTTCAAGGTCAGGCCATTCTTGTATGCTGAGTATCTCCGAAATGGCTAAAGATACGGCCATAGTTACTATGGAAGGCGAATAGGAAACCGTACCCAAACTTTTAAATTGTACCACTTTCAACGACCTTGAGTGACCTCTAACCCACATTTCAAGGTCGCGATGATATTCCACGTCAAATAACTCCACCAATAGTAAGTCGTGTATGATCTATCCAATGGTTCCGTTTCCAGTGACCTTAACCTAGATTTCAAGGTCACGGTGTAATATAGCGCCTCTGATTCGGCTCCCGATACTGGCGCTTTATAAATTGTTTTTAGATTAGATTAGATTTTTAGATTTAGGCCTATAAATGCTCTCAACGTAATGTGTGCGCTGCTGACGCGCGATCTATTTGCGATAGCTAAGTTCTTGTTCTACATATACAGGGTGGGCCAATATAAACCGTACCCTTTGTTTTTCGTTGCTCCATAATAACTGGCTAACGCCGTGTGTTGAATAATATGCCATATTAAACGTCAATTATTTTCACACAAAATGTCACCAATTTTATTTTAAAATATCAAGTGGTTATTTGTTAGATTTACTTTTTGTCACAGGACTACGTTAACGCTCAATACACAATGGCAAAATGCACGCACGTTCTTAGAACGCATAAACTTGCGATACACAACAGAGCATAACAGCATTCTGTCTTTAAGATCGTCCAGGAACCAAGGTAGATGCAAGTTACTACCGCGAAACTCTGCTGCAGCGATGTCTTCTTCCGGACATTTGTCAGAGGTCTGACGATCATTTCGTGTTTCAACAGGACGGCACGCTGTCTCATCGAGCGAAGTCAACTGCCGAGTTCCTGCAGCGTACCGTGCCGAATTTCATCGAACCGTCTGTATGGCCACCCAACAGCCCGGACTTAAATCCGGTCGACTATGCTGTCTGGAGAGCTCTGCAGCAGAGCGTGTATTGCATTCCAATTTCCAACCTGAACGATCTTAAAGACAGAGTGCGCACCTGCTGGGAGAGTCTTGACCAACAGATCATCAACAAGTCCATTGATCAGTGGCGCGACAGACTGAAGGCAGTAGTTCGAGTGAATGGTGGACACATTGAACAGTTGTTTTGAATACCGTATCTGCTTAATTTGCTGTCATGCTCTGTTGTGTATAGCAAGTTTATGCGTTCTAAGAACGTGCGTGCATTTTGCCATTGTGTATCAAGCGTTACCGTAGTCCTGTGACAAAAAGTAAATCTAACAAATAACCACTTGATATTTCAAAATAAAATTGGTGTCATTTTGTGTGAAAATAATTGACGTTTAATATGGCATATTATTCAACACACGGCATTAGCCAGTTCTTATTGAACAACGAAAAACAAAGGGTACGGGTTTTATTGGCCCGCCCTGTATATAAAGATTATATTTTTTTAGTTTCTTCAACGCACCTACAGCTTACCATGAGAAGCGTGGCTTAACGCTCAATGCACCCAAAAACGTGTTTTGGTGGTAAGTTCGTTCCAGTGGGGTCATTTTTCCGGAGGTAAGACTCCCCTTTTTACCCCCAAAACCCCTTTTCTAACGGCCGATAATGGCTAGCACTTATCATGGGAGTTAATAGGAAACACCCGTTATTTTTTTACGATAGCTCCATAAAAGTTACATAGTGAATAGGAAACATGGGTATGCAAAAAACAAATATGGAGTTAGATTTCACCCCTCACGTACGGATCAGATGATACCGCGCATGCGCAACCCCAAAATTGGCGTAATCCATTGGCATTTAGCCAAAAATGTCGTTACCTGATATTGCGCGTATCTCAAAAACTACAAAACCAATCAAGATGAAAATTTACCACAATATTGGGACCATGAAAATGTATTCTTTGACGCAATACTATGACGTTACAACAAATTCAAGGTGGCGGACGGCCGCCATATTGAAAATCGGTTTTTTGGCCATAACTCAGCAGCCGATTGTCCGATCTCATTGAAATTTTGCATGGGGAAGCAGAATAGCATGGTATTGGAGATCACATGACATAAACGGCAAATTTTAAAAATTCATAATGGTAGACAGCCGCCATTTAAAAAAATGTTAAAACGCCATATCGACGATGGGCTATATAAATTGATGTTTTAATTACTCACTTACTTCGCGAAAAATCATCCGATGATTTTGATGAAATTTAGTGTACATTAGCAGATTACGAACCCGATGACAGCCGCATGACCAAAAATGAAAAGGTGGCGGACGTCTGCCATATTGAAAATCGGTTTTTTGGCCATAACTCACAGCCGATTGTCCGATTTCATTGAAAGTTTGTATGTTGAAGCAGAACAGCATGGCGATGCAGGTCACGTGACATAAAATGTAAATTTCAAAAATTCAAGCGAGCCGACAACCGTCATGTTTAACAACATCATATCTTCGCGAAAAATCATCCGCTGGATACTGGCTAGTTTCATACTCACTGTAAGGGCGGTGCGATAAAGTCATAGCTCTAAAACAGCAAATATCACGTTTTCGATACTCCATGTAGAACGTTATACTCGCCCTTACCAGCGAAGTCGTGCAAAAATGGAGAGTAAAATCCTAAAGCCATATTAAAATTTGTAGCCACTGTTTAATCGTCTGCATCAAACAGAGGGATTGCTTTCACGCAAATGCTCTCCTTTCCAGTACTAGACACTGACATTGTATAATGCCGAATAAACAAGCATCTTAGCGAAAGTGGTGGGGTGGCGCTTGCAGTTGCTT
>Ga0209149_1000527_pt1 | contig 16209 bp, 13 predicted proteins | sample WorMetTyACAVOLI2_FD_187423 | JGI IMG/M metagenome (GOLD analysis project Ga0209149, IMG submission 187423) | Marine gutless worms symbiont microbial communities from Max Planck institute for Marine Microbiology, Germany - Olavius algarvensis... ... | reverse complement strand
CGGTAATTCTAAAACAACTACTTTGCTGCCATCGGCTAAATGTACGCGACCACTCTTCCAAGGTCGAACTGGCTGCGACGGGCGTCCATCCGGTTGGCATGATATCGTCACATGCCAGCGTCTAGTTGTGTGTGTGTTGGTGATCGTTAGCCGACTTAGCCGTGTGGCACGATCGTTACGGCGAACGGTGTTGTTGAGCGTTCCGAGTGGCGATAGAGTGTTGGATCACCAGGAGTTTGTTCGCCGATTGAACAGACGTGTTCGTGGTGATTTTTGTTGGTGTAAATTGGCACAATTCAGGTGGTGAATTGTTGCGTGTATATATTTGAGATATCGTGATTTACAATCTTGTATATAAGTTATTTGTAACTATACGCCGGTGTGGCGGGAAGATTGTAATCACTGGTTATCTGTATTTCTTGTAACTACGCTTGTGTTGCAGATACAGTTGTTGTTACTTGTGATTCTTTATAACTACGCCGGTGTGAAGAACAGTTGTAACTGAACTGATTGACTGTTTCATTTGTGATATTGAACTAAGTCGGGCTCTGAAACTCATAGCCCATTTCTATTGATACATTATATAATTTTACATTCTATTGATTTAATTGATTGATTTAATGTTTGCACTGTTGTTTGTTTGTAAAAAAATTTTTTTACCGCGCGATGCTATGCATAAGCGCGGTCTATGCCGTCATGCGGTGTCTGTCCGTCTGTCTGTCACGTTCGTGGATCATGTCAAAACGAATAAAGATATTTTCGAAATTTCTTCACCATCGGGTAGCCAAGCCATTCTAGTTATCCTTACCAAACGGGGTGGCGATATTCCGACTGGAACCCCACAACGGGGGCGTCGAATGCAGGTTGGATAGACAGAAATCGCGATTTTGAGCGAATTACGGCATATCTTCCATGCCAGTTTACCGCGTAACGCTGATTGGAGTATTTCTCAGCCATTTCCGTATTAATTTGCACCAAACTTGCACGCAGTATTTTAATGAGGGACCGCAACACTGGATCGCAGCCCGACTTCCAAAAATCACTTTCTAAATCTAGAATTTTATCGCCGAAAAAAAGTTGTTTGTGAGTTTTCTTTACCCTAGCGGCAGCTTGGTGCTGTGCTAAACTGATCAATACTAAATAACATCACGGAAATTTGAGCAATCGGTCACGTGATACGCAGATATAAACAACAAAAAGTTATATTTGTTGTTAAATAGTTGCGTAAAGTTGGTAATTAAGCGAAGTTGTCGCCTACACTGTGGACGTGGTTAGTTTTAACGAAGTGTCCAGAGTACGGCCACCCGTAAATCGTGATTCTGAGCGAATATATGGCTGTGAAGCTCTGAGCGCTATAGTTGTGAAATACACGAGGCCGCGGTCAAGCCTAAAAACCGACCCGGCCCGGCCGGGGTACGTAAATATTACCGCAGTGATCACTGCAGTCGACTTTGGTCAATTTTATCTGTACAATACTGGTACATCGTTTTTGCCGCGCGATGCGATGCATAAGCGCGGCGTATGCTGCCATGCGGTGTCTGTCCGTCTGTCTGTGTGTCTGTCACGTTCGTGAGTTGCGTCAAAACGAATAAAGATATCTTCGAAATTTTTTTACCATCGGGTAGCCAAGCCATAATAGAATTTTATGCACTAGTAAATCTGAAGCCGCAGTAACTGGTAATAAAAAACCGCGCTGTAGGTATGTTGAAGCTGACTACAGAAAAACACGAAGCATCGCGCGGTCTCTCTGCGACAGCTGAGCGTCTTGTACTTTAGGCTACTGGACGGAATTCCTTGCCTCGTGGGTCGGTTAGGGTTCAGGAGTAAGGGTTAGTGCCAGTTATCGGTGTACTGTGTGGTGTGTGCGTTAGACAAATTATCGTCGCTTCTGTATGGAGCAGTAAGCGGAATACAAAGCCGGATTTCAGGCTATGTGCGTAAACGGTGTTTTTAGGTTTTGGGTTACGGATAGGATGGGCTTATGGTTAGATTAGTTTAATTGTGTAGCCGGTTTTTACCGCGCGATGCATATGCATAAGCGCGGTATATGCCGTGATGCAGTTTCTGTCCGTCTGTCTGTCCGTCACGTTCGTGAGTTGCGCGCAAACGAATAAAGATATCTTCGAATTTTTTTTCACCACCGGGTAGCCACACCATTCTAGTTTTTCCATACCAAACGGGGTAGCGATATTCCGACAGGAACCCCCCTAACAGGGGCGTCGAATAGAAGGGGGTATGAAATATTGACGATTTTCGACCAATATCAGCTCTATCTCAGAAACGGTTATAGTTAGATGGGCACATGCAGCGAGACAATTTGTAAGCATCGAATTCTCTTTCCATCCATACAACATTTAGCGTGTTGCCCCAAGGGCATCCCCAGGGGAAACAAAAATGTGGTAAAAATAGCGATTTTTGGACTTACGCATATTGAAAATTGACGATTTTCGACCAATATCTCGCCCTATCTCTATCTGTGGGCTGCGGTACGTGAAAACGGCAATTTTTGGCACTTGCGGTTCGAATAACTGGGAAACTGTTGAAGATAGATGAGTACATGCAGCGAGACAATTTGTAAGCATCGAATTCACTTTCCATCCATACAACATTTAGCGTGATTGCCCCAGCGGCGTCCCCAGATGAAACAAAAATGTGGTAAAAATAGCGCTTTTTGGACTTACGCATTGACTTAAGCATCGTATAACTCGGAAACTATTGAAGACAGATAGGTACATGCTTCGAGGGGTTTGGCTGGCATTGAATTGTCTTTTTTTCCATCCATGCAACATATTGCGTGATAGTCGCAGGGGCGTCTCCAGGGGAAACAAAAATGTGGGCTGCGGTACGTGAAAACGGCGATTTTTAACTGTTGTAAATAACACAGTTTTATAACTGTTGTAAATTACACAATTTCTGCTGCCATAATAGATTCATTCATGTCTAATTAACCATCTGTAGCTTATGTACGTGAACTTCTTGTCTACATATTCTGACAAAAAGTACTGCAATACCTCAACAACTTTACAAACCAGCAACGCGCGGTTTATCAACGATAGCTAAGCTTCTTGTTCAGTTTGCGAAAATGCGAACTGAACGTACATTATTGGATACGTTCAGTGCGGCGCACTGCACCTATCACTATGTGGAAAGGACGATATTCTTTGTACGGTTTTCTAGACAGCGTCAATGAATTCCGTATACTCCGGAAGAATTTCGAACGGCTGGCAACCCTAATTTCAATGAATTTCTTCCACTACATGATAAATGAAGCTACGATATCAATCCACTAATCAGGGAAAAAGACAGTTAGCTCATTATTCATCACATTATCAACCAAAACATACACGTAAACAACAACATCTGGCCCACTTAGCGATACTAGCGCCGCGTTGCGGGCAGCACCATAGAGTGTCAAAATCTTCATACAAGCGTAGATAGGAAGTGCGTTCACCAGGACTTTTTACACCATGATTTTGTTGGTTCAAAAATTAGGTTTTTGGAGGTCTGACTCCCGAGATTTAGGGGAACATCGTTTACACCGCAAAAAACACATCGTTGCTGGGAATGACGCGTTTTGAGCCGTCTTTGGTTCATATCAGACGCGCAATTCAGTAGCATTGCGTACAGGCATTTCCAATGGATAAAATTTGGTCAACATTTGGGGTCCCCAAGCTCCCCTACCAGAAGTTGCAGGAAAACTCCGGTGCCAGAAGGCACCCCTTTGGACCTTCGACTATTACACTGAGAAATCGTGATCATTCTGCGATGTAACCCCTGGGCTATAGGCTAGTCCAGGTAGGGGTTTGTAGGCTGGTAGGGGTTTTTGTATGGTGAAAATAGGCCAAAATCCGAAAATTTGGCAACTTTGACGCCCCGTCGCTCCGCAACCGTATCGTCCGTACATCGTACAGATAAGGTGACCCGGTCTCGGAAACTCCCTGGCTTGTGGAGTAAACAGTATCTCTCTGCAGTGCATCCCGTGATTTGTAGCCTGCTCTGAGTGAGGTGCCACTGCCTATTTGACCGACTTTCGATTTCAGATTTTTGGGGCAAATGACCCCTAAAGTGAAAATGTTTGATAATGTCTTTCCGGAATCATCAACAGAACAGCGAACTACGTTTCGTGGCCAAATTTGGTGAAAATCGGCCATTGCGAAGTTCCCGTTTCTCTGTCTTGAACACCTTTCTTGAACCGTCTGGATTACCACACAAAAAACTCGGGCTCCGCGGGATTTGTCCCTGCCCCCATTTTGCTCAGAATGGCCGATCGCCCCAGAAATTTCCTGAACGTTGTCCGCCCTTGACATGTCCACGTATGCCGATTTTGGTCCGGATCAACTGCGTTTTGCCGGACTTATTTTTCGGCCCAAAAATCGGCCTACAAAAATTCCATATTTTGACGATTTTGGTGGAATTTAGCCCACTTTTGTAAAGCCACGATGATTTTGGCTTCGTCCCTTAGGAGCAAATTATTACCAAAAATTCGAAATCTTCGCGATTTGATGCTACTCGAGCGGGCATTTCTAGGTTGAAATTTGGCTTTAGCGAACGGACCTAGGAAATATCAGGAATCTCTCAACGATACACAATTTCGACAGAGTCGTTTAAGGGATTCTGCACATGGCCTGCATGTGCCTTGCATTGCATTGCCTCGGAGGTGATGCATATTGATTTTTAGTTTCTAATGACCATGAACGACCTTCATTGACTCTGCGACACCTGAGCTTTTTTTCTTTTAGGCACTATTATACATAGGCATTACCGGAAAAGTCTACCGCCCATGATTATTTAACAAAGTGTAGGGTTAGGGGTGGTAAAGTTTCACAACTATGGTGTGGTGGTAATTGGAATATCCTCGTAACGTTCGCCTGTCTCACTGGTGAGGTTTTTGTTTTTCTAGTAATTGTTTTTTGTAGAGTAGTTTTCTTTTTGTAGAGTAGTTTTCGTTTCACGTGACTCGTGACCGAGATCTGTCCTGCCGAGATCATTTTGACCCAGAAAGAAAACGACACAGCAAAACACTGAGACTGAACATGAGTTAACACGCGTATAGGTCGCTAGCTTTGAGTGAATAGAACTGTTACTGTATGTCCGTGATTGTGTGTTGTGTGTAGCCGACGGATGTTCGTTCACAGTCAGTCGGTCGCTATTACCTCAGTTCGTCGCGCTCTGATTTATGTAGCGTCAACGGCGGTGGCAGTCGCGTCGTACCGGCGTCTCGTGTTTACTATCGTCCCGCCGCGACGCTCATCAACCCACGCTTCAACAAAAACAAGCAGTACGTACCCCGTTCAGCAGGTGTCGTGGTCGGCAGTCGTGCCAATACCGCCTACCGCGCAGTGCCTCGCAGTCGAGCTGGTTCCGACTGGCGTTAGATGACTTCCGCCAGTTTACTGTCACAATTATTCGCATACACTTTACTACGGAAAACATTTCCATAATAAAGCTGCTGTCTAAAATAGATGTAGAACTGTTCACGTAGGTGAAGCGCATAATGGATGAGTTGAATTGTAAACTTCAAACCTCCGAGGCAGTGCAACACCGGATGTTCTGTTCTGTTCCTTGAGCGATTCTGACGAAATTTTGTGTCGTTGAGGGATTCCTAGGTGGGAAGCAAAATTTGAACATTATAGGTGGGCTTAAATAGCCGTAAATGGCAAAAATTTCGTTTTGGGAATATTTGCCCCTAAGGAACAAATCCCCTTAAGCGATTTTTACAAAATTAGGCGTAGGAGGGAGTCTCGGGAACGCCCCTCGTGCCAACTTTCATCATCGTGGCTTTAGAAATGTGGGCTCAATCCCGCCAAAATCGTAAAAATATGGACTTTTGGTATAAATCTGCCTCTAAGAGGCCAACCCTCTTAAGCGATTTTTACGAAATTTGGCATGGATAGGAGTTCCAGTTTCGCATCCTCACGCCAAACTTTCACCAATTTGGTTTTAGAATGTTTTAAAATGTGGGCATATAACACCCAATATCGCCAAGTTTGACCACTATGGCTTTAAAAAAAATCGCCAATATGGTAACTGTTGGCATAAATTTGCCCCAAAAGGAAAATCCTGCTTAACTGCGTTTCCGTCATCACAACCTTTGTAATTCCAAAAGCGGCCGGGTGCGGCCGACAAGGTATGCCCCCGCCCGCCTCTAATAACAGGTACAGCATTTTGTTTCCCCGAATTAAGAAGAGGCAGAGATGACACGTACGGAGGATTGTAGAGTTTTATCTCTATCCGACTGTATGTACAGCCTTAATCCACTTACTCAAACCCGGATTGAATAAGTAAGATTAGATCGAATTCGGTGTTCGTTCAAACTGAGTTGTAATTTGGTATATGGCAACCATCAGGCGTATTGTAACGTATAAAATCTTTATTAATAAACAAGTAAAACATACAAATGTTAACAATAAGGCTGGCACTGTATATATTCTATAATATAGTTTAATCTAAGCTAGACTCGAGTCATGCAATGCGTGCGGGCGACGCCTGGATCGAGAAGCTAGCATAGTTCATCTCACGAAGATGCGATCTGTTCCGTTGATCCGCTGTCGTCCGAAGATGTCGCGTCGTCGTCGACTTCCACTGGTTCACAGATTGCACATGAACACGTCGAGAGTTCAGCTTCGATCTTCGATCACTGTTGACGGGAAAGATATTCGTCTGACTGCCAGCGTTTCTTTCTGAACCCGGTTCAGCGCGATAATCTTCCGCACCGTCAATCACAACTGTCTGATCTAACTATCAGACTTCCTTTATATAACGACTTCTTTGAAGTCTATATCACAGAAACGGTGACTTTATCACCAATTGTTCAAAATGGTCCATTTGACCAGTTCAACTTTATCAATGTCAATCACGTGACCAATCATTCTTCGTCCTCATTGGTCAAATCGCCTTCAGCTGATATACCGTTATAATAAATCATAAGTATGTAAATGTACAGACATCAGTTGTTGATCTCCAATGAAATCAATAATGTATGATCGATGACACTAGTGACTGTCCAACGCAAAGCTAGCACGCAACAATTAGGCCTCCTATTAGTGCCAGCAATTAAAGGCTATAGTTACACATTGTAACTATAGCCAGCCTGAACTAACTAAATTATACAATGAAATATTGGTGGGCATCCTTACACCTTTACAACGATGTGAGCTTATGATCTTGTCCTTGGAGGTCATGCCATCATGGGGCTTCGGAAGATATGGCACATTTTGTATGTCTGCGTTAGTCGGCCTATGACCCTGACCTTTGATCTTTTGACCTTGAAACTGGTGCGCAATGTGGCACAGGTACCCTCATGCCAATTTTGGTGCAATTGTGACTATTCGTTTTTAATTTATCGGCCTTTGGGCCAACACGGCAATACACTACCGGCAGGCCATGTGTAGAATCCCTTCAGGAATTTTTACGAAATTGTGTGTCCGTGAGGGATTCATAATGTTTTCTAGGTTCGTGCAAAACTTTCGAATTTTTAGTAAAAATTTGCCGGTAAGGGGGTTTTACAAAATTGAGCGTGGGGAAGGGAGTCCCAGGTCCGCAGCTTCACGCCAACTTTCACCATTATGGCTTAATAATATTGATTTACAGCTCCAAAATCGCCAAAATTGGTATTTTTTGGTATAAATTTGTCCCAAAAGGGTATATTCCCTTGAGCGAATTTTACGTGGAGGAGGTAATGCCAGCTCCGCACTCTCACGCCAAATCTTACCATTCTGGCTTTCAAAATGTGGGCTTTAATCGATAATTTTTAATTGATAATTTTTGGTATAAATTTATAAATTTGCCCCTAAAGATTTTTTCCTGAGGGTCCATAGAAAAACTTGAATATAGGTGAACAAACTACCAACTGTCTTCTATGCAATGGCACCATAATAATGTTTTGAAAATTACACTGCTTCCGTTATCACAAACAATTTCAAAGCGTGACAAACAAACAAAAGTACGTAGGAAGATATGGGGCACGATGTATGTCAGCATTAATGGGCCTGGTGACCCTGACCCTGACCTTTTGACCTTGAAACTGGTATGCGAGATGCATCTAAGGTAGGAACCTTCCTTCCAAATTTCCGCACGCGAGGCCTTTCGGTTCTCGAATTATTCGCTTAGTTTTTTGCTATGTACGTGACGGACGGACAGACCGGCAAACAGACGGACGGACAGAAGCAACGATCATTGCCCCTTCCCTTCTCTACGGGCGGAGGTATATAAACAAACAAAAAGCATCACATTTTTTCGTCAACAGCCTGCGCGCGACCCACGATGTCACCATACCGTGGTGATAGAGGAAAGTGAAAGTGATAAATTAAAAACTAGGTAGCTTTTAAGTTTTTAATTTGGTCACTTTCACTTTCCTTTATCGCCATGGTATGGTGACATCGTGGGTTGCGCTGAGAATTTCGGTACTTCATTCACTTCATGCAACTGCGAGGAAACCTCAAGTTTCTGTGTGTAACCATAGCATCACTGACCGCCATATTGGCCAACGAAAGCTGGGCTAGATCCATGTCTAACGGGTGATGTAAATATATTCTGCAATATGTCCTATATTTACTCATGGCTTGTGCATTACGGACAGACAGAAATGTGCGTTTGCTACGTAACGCTCGCTAACCATCATAAAATGTACTGAGTTAATACAAAAATTTATGATGGTTGTAACTGAAGAACAGGTGGAAAATCACATTCAGTGTGACTTCAGGACCGATATCTTGTAGGCTGCGTAGATCAGCGTTGTTACATGGACGCGTACTATAGGCCGCTCAACATTGTGTAACTTGCTTGTAGCTAATCTCTGTGTATTATTAACCACTGGGTTGAGCGTTTTTCTGTATACACTGTGAGCCATAAAAACTGCCCCGTTTATGTGGCTCATGATGTAATCAGTATAATCGTAATGTTGATTACTATGTTGTTCTACGAAAATGAACTGCAATGCCCGTACGTATTGCACCATCAGCCCTGTTCAAGCTTGTATATCAGAATCGTTAGAGTCGTAGATAGTTCAGTTTTCAAGAAGAGTTTGCCTCCCGCGGCTAACTGCCCTAACGGTGAAGTTTGGAGGTCAAAAAGTCAATGGCCAATGGCTGTGAGATGTGCAATTAAATTCGCCTGGTGACAGCGCCCTGTAATGGGGCGTTCGATGTGTGTCGTACCACTAATTATGCCTCCACCAGTCTAGACTAGAGGCATATTTTTTTCTACTGCTGGTGTTACACTAGTGCATAATGCAGGCTGCATGCAGGCTGCATGTAGCCTGCATTATGCAAGTATATCTGGCCGTTCGTTCGTCCGTTCGTTTATCCGTTACCAAACTTGTGAATTTGAAAGTGAATTGACACAAGTGCTCCACTCCTGAACTCTTTACCCGAAGTTGACCACATGAAACGGACAACTTTGGGGGTCAGGTAGGTCAAAGTTCAAGGTCACAGGAGGCCAAAGTTAGATTTGGAGGCTTGGCGGAGGCATGATTCTGGATTCTGGTCAGTCGACTAGGTTTTCTAGTATTTTTCTAATTTTGCCCGTCTGCAGTTATACCTATCCTTGCTGACATAGCATTCAAGGTTAACTAGAAAAGCCACTCGACCCACGGGGTCCAGAAAGATGTCTCCACCAGGCCTCTAAGTTTCTGGCTTGGTGTGACATGACTTTTGCCCTCCTGACCCCAAAGTTTATCTATTTGTACCTTGCCCCGCGGGCCACTTATTAAAATGGCATCAAAATCGGTTCATTTCAAAATATCGTGTTTACGAGTTTTGTAATATAGGGCCTACGAAAGGACAGACAAACGAACGGACAGGTTAAGAACATTATGCCTCCACCTGTCAGTTTGGCCTAGCGCAGGCACAAAAAGGCAATATCAGCATGAATATCAACATGAATATATTTTATATATGAATGTTTTTAGAATGTAGAGACTTTATTTGTGACCTGAATGTCACAAATAAAGTCTCTACATTCTATTTTCAAATGGTAGAAAATTGTCAGTCACCAAAACAAAATATATGCATACAGTCTCCAGATCCTATGAGCCGCAGGGCTGCTATGCAAATATATCGGTGTGTATGTCAATCTAATGATGCATTCATTTATTTAGTTTGTACATAGCAACTGCAGATCGGTTTTAGCAACCTCTGATGATTGTTTAACAGCTTTAAGTAGAAAATGCTGATATTTCTAGTGCGGATGATTTCGTGTTGCTGTTGCATAAGCACTGTTCAATATGTTGTACGTAGTCACTGGTATTGTTTTCGTACACCCTGAAGAGTGGTATTTAGGATGAATCAAAAACATGATCCATTACTGATTTCTCAACAAAGCGTACGAAATGTTGATACATTTCGTACTAAGCTACTTTTTGTTATATTTTATTGTCACACAAGCACATGATATTTGACCAATTGAACAATAATCACAGTCTGAACGGTAGTTCAGACAATGTTAACGGCGACCTTCAATTCCTATGGGGATAGGCAAATTTCAACCCCCTACAAAATCAATACCCCTGAAAAAATCGACAAAAAATTCGGCACAGTTGATTACGTCCGCAAGGGGACTCCCTATACCAAATTTGGTACAAATCCACCTACTGAGGGCTTCTGAGCAAATGGGTGAAATATAACAAAAATTATTTTTATTTATCCCTTTTTTTCTCAGGCACGCGCACAGGTCAGACCCGTGGATGGATTTTTACACGCGATAGCTCAAAAGACGTGAAATTACGCAAGGATGTGCCTTTTGGGGGTCTGAACAATGTGCCCTTCAATTTTGGGGGTAAAACTCCCCCCAAAAAACTGAAATTTTGGGGGCGTGAATAGGACTTTCAAGCCTGAACGACAAAAATTTCAAACCCTTATAACTTGAAACCTACTAATCCGATCATGACGAAATTTTTACAGGGAGTACGCACCACGAATGTGCTTCGTGGGTGGTCCCATGGCTCCCCATAACAAATCCAAGATGGCGGCGGCCGCCATCTTTAATTTCGGCAAAATGTCAATAACTCCGCATTGGATAAAGATATCTGCACCAAATTTTACAGAAAGATGCATCACTGCCATGCGCAGATGACCACGTGACCAAAAGTCGAAACCGGAAGTTAATTCGCGTGACGTCATCAAATGAACGTCTGAAGCATAAGTGCGTCGATTTCAGTGACCAGTGCAGGTATGTTAACCCAATTTGGCACAGAGCACAAATACCACACTGTCAACACACCCAAATGGTCAAATTCACGTAATCTGAAAATCCAAGATGGCGGCGGCCGCCATCTTGAATTTCGGAAAAAATATCAATAACTCCGGACTGGATAAAGATATCTGCACCATTTTTTATGGGAAGATGCATCACGGCCACGCGGAGATGCTCACGTGACCAAAAGTCAAAACCGGAAGTTCATTCGCGTGACGTCGTCAAATGAACGTCTTAAACATAAGTGCGTCAATCTCAGTGACTGTAACAGATATTTGAACCAAATTTGGTACAGAACACAAATGCCACACTATCAACACGTCAGAATGGCCAAATTCACATAACCTGAAAATCCAAGATGGCGGCGGCCGCCATCTTTAATTTCGGAAAAATGTTAATAACTCCGGACTGGATAAAGAATGATATCTGCATCAAATTTTATGTGAAGATGCACCACGGCCATGCGGAGATGACCACGTGACAAATAATCGAAACCGGAAGTTAATTCGCGTGACGTCATCAAATGAACGTCTTAAGCATAAGTGTGTCGATCTCAGTGACTATAAGAGATATTTGAACCAATTTTGGTACAAAGCTATACCACACTGTCAACACGGCGGAATAGTCAAATTCACATAACCTGAAAATACAAGATGCCGGCTGCCGCCATCTTGGATTTTTAGATAATGTGAAATAAAAAATGCCAGTAGCTCCGGACTGGATAAAGATATCTGCATCAAATTTTACGGAATAATGCACTGGACATTGGCTTATACAACAGCTTGTATTACCGTACAAGCCCTAATCACGGCTTGTACAGTAGCACAAGCTGTTCTCACAGTCTGAACGGTAGTAAGTTGCAGTAACAAGTTTAGTACCAAACTTGGTAATGGCTGTTGGGCTACTGGCGCACCGCAAAAATTATGCGGACCACGTACACCGTACCACGTACTACGTACCCTGAACAGCGTAACAGTTACAGAAACGTAATAAAACTGCAAATATAAATGTAAAAACGGTGGTTTATACACGAGTTAACGGCGAATGACACGTCCAAAACTGCAAAAATTACAAAAAGGTGATATTACTCAACAGCACATCGACATTTAGGCGATGTGCTGGTGGGTAATCACCTTTTTGTAATTTTTGCAGTTTTAGATATGTCATTCGCCGTTAACTCGTGTATAAACCACAGTTTTTTTTACATTTATAACAATAATATTCTATATATTATGCTGTGGTTGATGTTTTGTCAATTGGACCAATTCATGGTTACTATTAAATCACTATAGTAACCATGGTTACTGTTGTGATTAGTAACGGCTACTTTATGCTCACTCATCCTAGTGCAATTTTCAAAACAGTTAGTCAATTACTGTGCTATTGCGTACCGTAGAATATTTAACACTAGAAAAAAACAACAAACCATTTCATAATATTACTATTACTGTTATCAAAATTATAAAAGTAAAAGGTGGAGCTTCCTTTTGGCCCATATTGTGAATAAACATGTCTGAATGAGATGAGATGCTGTATATAATGCGCCGATTCGAACGTTAATTCTGTAAGATTATATAGGCCTACGTAGTTATGTCAGTATACGTAGTTATATCAGTATGTCTGTTCCTCGAGTGCGATGTGGACTCTGGCATGTCACCCACCACTTACACACCAAGCATAAACTATATAAGTGACTTGTACGAAGTGCCTAATCTGTAAAAAGATTTCAGGTTGTCTTCCACGCTGATAATGTGGCTTCTATACACTGCGTCTCAAACAAGTGTATCGGAGACAATACGAAAGCCGCCGCTCGTCAAAGCCCAAACTGCATTAAAAAACAAAATAAAATAAAATACGGCGAAAAACGATTTTCAATATGGCGGATAGAATTATTACACCGTGTGGCATGTGGCTCTGGAATCACGACGTGAATTCACCAAGTGCCAACCCCTGAAATGTGATACTGGCTATGGGATGACATGCCGCTGAATTCGCCCGGTGGCAGCACCCTGCAATGTGGCAGGTGGCTCTGGGATGACATGCCATGGAATTCGCCCAAACGTCCGCCATATTGGAATTCTACATCTGATTTCGATTTTGAGCATACCACCGCAGTCGACATGTCATTCTGCACCAGTCTGCGAAATTGTATCCATATCGGACCACCATCAGCAGAAGAAAATGACGTCATGTCATTTGGTGGCGGATCTCAGCCATATTGGATTTTAGGGGTCCAATAATGGGTTCTTTGAAAAGCTGATGTACGACTTCCTATAGGTCGTCAATAGAGACCATAGCTCTAAATTGCTTAGTTTTTGAGAAAATAGCGTTTTTCGCATTTTGGCAACAGACAGACAGACTAACAAACAGATGGACAGCATCGATGCACTAAGCTGCTCTCGCTGTCGCGAGCGGCGGCTTAAAAGTAGTATACCAAACTTATACAATTCTTAAGAGATTTTCAAAATTCTTTCACTGCTGCAAAGAGAAGTAAATTTTCAACTAAATCCATATCTCACCATAACTTCAGTACGTTGCCGCACTGCCTTGCGAAAGTTACGCTTTTTAGAATATCTGGAAGAAAATACAAACGAAAATGTAACATGCATTGACTTTTGGACACACACCCTATTTTGTGTGGTCCTTGTTAAATATTCTTTGTAAATAGCAGTGTAAATAAACAAGTGTTGTGAACTGAAGCAGCGTTTCCTGCATGTTTGACACAATCTTGTGTCACATTTAACAAAAACTAAAACGTTTGTTGTCATACAGCTGAATAGTCATTAGAGGCATTCGCGGTGATGCGCTGTATAAATTGATGATTGACATTGACATTGACATTGTCACAATAGCTGCTCGAAGTGTCCGCCTTTTGCCCGCAGACATACGCGAGGACGCCCACGCCACTCGTCTGTTGCACTGTCTTTGATGGTCTGGTCAAGGCCATGCCAGCAGTGCACTTTTTTAAATGGTCTGCTATTTACAAAGAATATTTAACAGGATTCTGAAACTGAAACAACAAGTAATGCTATGTTATGCTAAATGCATAAGAATAGGGTGTGTGTTCAAAAATCAATGAATTTTACATGAATTTTACATTTTTGTTTGCATTTTCTTCCAGATTTGACAAAATTCGAACTTCTAACTTTCGCAAGGTAGTGTTACAACACACTGAAGGTGTTGAGGTAAGTAAATAAGGGAAGTAAATAAGCTAAATGCATAAGAATAAGGTGTGTGTACAAAAATCAATAAATTTTACATTTTTGATTGCATTTTCTTCCAGATTTGACAAAATTCGAACTTCTAACTTTCGCAAGGTAGTGTGGCAAAACACTGAAGGTGTTGAGGGAAGTATCATATGGCTTTTGTTGTAAATTTAAGCTTAGTTGTCTTGCCAGAAGTCAACGAATTTTGAAACTCCGTTAAGAACTGACTAAGTTGTCGCCATGTGTTTGGTGTACTACTTTTGGGGATACAGTGTATATTGCTAATTAGCGACTACAGTAATACTATGCATTTTAATTATAGTGCATTAGTGATGCATGCTGAACAAATTTCGCAACGAACTGTAAACGTTTTGAAGTTCATCTGCTGTTTTAATACATTAATATTGATTGATTATACGACCATATCGATGTCATTATGTCAATACTGTTTATATTGTTTGCAAGGGAGAGAAAAATGTTATAGTACAAATGTTATAGTACAAATTTATAGTAATACTATGCATTTTAATATAATGCGTTAGTGATGCATGCTAGACAAATTTCGCAACGACTTGTCAACATTCATCTGCTGTTTTTAATACATTAATATTGATTGATTATACGGCCATATCGATGTCATTATGTCAATATTGTTTATATGTTTGTATGCGAGCAAGGAAGAGAAAAATGTTATGCTTGAATCTGAAAAACGCCGTTTTTGATAGAAAAATTGTCAACATTACTTACATATGCCACCATCACTTGGGAGTTTAGGGGGCACGTGTCACGACACAGACACACACACACACACCCTCTCACACACACACATATTTATTAACCAGTAAGTAACTAATAATATAGTCATACACAGTTATAGAATGGTGAGCTGCCAGAGGAGCTATTCGCTCATTGAAACTGGCCACCCAATACAAACATATACTGTACAGTGTGTACACAAAAAACAAAGCTTTTTAGCATATCGTCATCAAACCGCAACTAAACGCTGTAATTTTTTGGCATAGGGATTTAACATACAACTGCAAATCCATGTGCCATTCGATTAACTGCTGCAGTTCTGCAATGCGGCATTAAAATAAAACGTCTCAGGTAAGGACCTGAGACATTTTATGAAAAGAGAGAACTTGTAAATTAAACAGTAAAATATCGAAACTACAAAACTATAAAACTTGATAAATGGAAACAGAAAAGAAAGACAAAAAGCTCAGCTAACGCGATGCTTAGCGTGACTCAAGATTAAAATAACCGTCTTTACGCCGAGTTCCGGTTATCTTTTAGTACATTGGGTGTGTTCCTACCTGTCCGATCGCCGACAATATCAGCACAGATCAGCGAATACTCGTCTGGTCTCTGATCAAAGAGCACAAAACTATGCAGCTCGTCCTGAAACAATGTCCTGAGCGCCATCCAACGCCAGACCACTACTTCGACAAGTCTATTGGCTTCCAGCACACCACCGGATCTTCAGCGGTGTTGACGCGTAGAGTGGACACGACTGGTGTCCCGGCCTACTTGAAGGAATACCTCTTTCAACGCGTCTCATCTCGTCAGACCCGCTTAACTGCATCATCGGTAGTAGTAGGGGGAAGGGCATATCAACACTTTTAACCACTTAAAGGTACATATTTATACTTGAAATAACAGCCTCCTTAACGAATTAACCAGCTATTACTCTATCAAGGCGACAAACGCTACAACCCGGGAAACGGCAATCATAGATTGGTCGATTTTTTGAAAACAACGCGACTGAAATATAAAATCTGTTACAGATTATATATTTCTGCCCCCCCCCCCC
>Ga0209149_1000526_pt1 | contig 16220 bp, 11 predicted proteins | sample WorMetTyACAVOLI2_FD_187423 | JGI IMG/M metagenome (GOLD analysis project Ga0209149, IMG submission 187423) | Marine gutless worms symbiont microbial communities from Max Planck institute for Marine Microbiology, Germany - Olavius algarvensis... ... | reverse complement strand
CTCTCCAAGTATGCCCTGGAGTGTCCTCCAGAGCTTCTTTGTGTTGCCGTTGCTTGCAGCAATCTCCGTCCGCCAGAAATCGTCAGTCTTACGTCGATACAGCGAGTGGAGTGTCCGAAGTTCAGCTGCCCAAGCCAGCTTGTCGTCGTCCGCGCGCGTTCTCCAGTAGCGTCTCTCCGCCGCTCTGGTCTTTTTTTGTGTGTCGCGACACTCAGAGTCAAACCACGGCGTCGACGGCGTTGACGGTTATATGTGAGAAGTGTATTGTACTTGGTCTGTTATGCAATATTGTAACTTTTGTGATAATTGACAGATGTTATGTCGACAGTAGACATTTTGCTTGTAAACATTGAAATGATTGTTTTCAAGTTGTCTGTGATGCATACAGCAGTAAGGAAAATTGACAGCAGCTAATGTGTTGTTTGTTTTTTTACTGCTCGAGAGATTTTATTATGTAGTGGTGATGTGTTTGTGTGTAGTCGGCCTGCCTGCAGTTTATCAACGCTCTGATTTGCTATCCCGATGACATCGACTTTCGCATCCACCTTCGCAACGAGTTTGTGCGTCACGGTCTGCTTGAAGCTGTTGAGGTACATTGTGACACGGATGTGTTTCTGTGCACTAATTTCCCTTCTTGTTATATTGTATCGTAAATGTTGAGTTTATTTTGGACCTGTTTTTGATCTACTAGAGCAGTATTATATGCTATGTGTATTTGAAATGCATAATGCTGCATTTTGTAAGGCAGCTGATGAACTGCGACTATGAAAGATGATGTGTATGATCTCTTGCAATTTGTTGCATATACTACAAAGGAACAAGAAAAGAATTGTTATTATTAGCTGAAGTATTTTTGTTTTTCAGTGTTGCAGGTGTGTTAATGCTCATTGTAGTCGAGCCATATGTTTTACTGATGTAGCTTTAAGACGTGTCTCATGAACATGGTGTGATGTTTTACTGAAACTGTAGAGTTTGGTAGCCGAGGATGGTTCGGACCTTGCAACACAGATAAATTTGTTCTATGAGCACAAGGATGTAGATGCAGAGGAATTCAGCCATAGATACGACAACATTCGTCTGTTAATGGAGTATCTTTTGTTGGTTTAGTTACTTTGTCTTCTAAGCTCAATCTTGCATCGGCATTGTCAGATTATCGTAACTTCCTGGCATGTGTGATCTGTGCTATACAGTTATAATTACTCGGCCAAGTAATGTGAGCACGGCTGTTTGTCTGTGTGTCATTCTGTGAGCAGGATAGCATCCATTAATGCGCTCGTAAGTTATCCGAGCGCATTAATGGATATCAACCAGTGGGCAAGGGATACCCTCTAGAAGTGACTAAATTATGGTATTGATCAAGATCCAGATGTAGCTTCTGGATCATGTATCCATTTCATTTACTGTTGCAGAATTGGTGATTTCGGGAGATTTCTTAGCAGTTTTCATACAATTAAGAAACCTGGCGAAATAACTGACGCCGACAAGGTAATGAATCCACAACATTTTCGGAGCAATGCTCCAGCAGACATTTACATCCAGATTAATATCGATTCGAATCCCAGATAACTTTTGGTTGACATTTCAGCCTTGGTGGAGTTTGCTCTTGTTTTTATAGGCATTGTTGCATTTGCTGTCTTGATAAGGTGTTGTTCGTTGATGATATAGTGGTGAATTATATTATTCTTAATGGTGGGTAATACAGCGACCCACGTCAGTGTTTTGACCTGCTGTACAATTCTACGCTGAACACAGTTTGTGAACCGTTTTTCCTGTCCATTCTGCAGCATCTTCTAACAATACGTGACGATGTCGCTGTCAGGTTGGACTCCATTTCTGTATCATTTGAAACAGAAGTGTTAACCATCAAACGTTGTTTCCGGCTTTGTTGTGTTTTGCTGTCTGAATATGTAAATCATTATCTCATAAGATATGATATGAAATGGTTCAGGTTGGTTGATTCAGAACATAGAATGTAGGCCAGAAAGCTGACAGGTGGCCACCTACATGACTCAGTGGACTCCTCCATACCGAGGTACGTTGGTTGGATGTTCCTGAGCAAGTCGTGTACAAACTGGGCATTATGGTGTTCAACTGCCTGCACGGTCAAGCGCCTCCATACCTCCTGGAATTGTGCCAACCAGTCGCAGGTGTCGCATCGTGGCAACATCTCCGATCAGCCACCCGACAGCTCCTGGTCATACCACACCACCAACTCAGCTTTTATGGCTGACAGGTTTTCTGTATGGCTGGCCCATCAGTCTGGAATTCCCTGCCAGACAGTTTGCGGAATCCGGTTATTGATGGGAACAGTTTCAGACAATCTCTGAAAACATTTTTGTTTGCAACATACTGATTCATTCAGCACATTAGAGGTTTCACAACAATGTGCTGTATAAATTTACTTTTTACTTACTTACTTACTCAGTCTAAATCACACATTAGTTGAAATTAATGCAAAAGATCTGAAAATGAGAAACCTGAAAATGATTTGAGGCTTTTCTGAGGGCAGTTCGATGTGTACCAATAGTTTGTGAGCACAAGAAGGACTGTTAATGTTACTGTTAATATTATAAGAATGATACACAATAAATGCTTTGTATTTTTTGTCTTGTGTATCAAATTTTTGTCAGTTTTTTAACGGCCATTAATAGGAAGAATTTTGGGAATTTTAGAAGAGAGTTTGCACACTGGATGGCCAGTTTGCTAGCGTGGTTAATTGTTTAGTAAATCTAACTGCAGTTCTGTGCTAACACCTGTTTTATAATCATATCAGTATTTTGTGTATGTGTAGTGTGTACCAACGTGCATAGAACTGAGTAAATGCAGGACAGTGTGTGTACGGTTGTTTATGGTGTAATTGTATTACACCATATTGTATTGTATTACCACAATTGTATTGTGGTGTTGTGTATTGCAGGCCGTTGTATTACCAGCTGATTGAAGAATGTGTTACCCAGATAGTTTTGCACAAAAATGGTGTCGACCCAGACTTCAGACGAACAAAGAGATTTGACATTGATGTGGAACCACTGATCGGCAAGTGCTGTTGACTTTTTCACTAGATGTTGTGCAGTATGTGTTAATGTAACATCCTTTCTCACATTTTATTTTGTCTCTTGTATTCTTGCAGTCAGCAGACTCGCTAGAAATCATGCACGTTAGCTCATTTTCCATAGAATCACATTTTCAACAAGATACATATGCAAATGTTATGATAAAGGACATACAGTGTTTATAAATTGCACTCCTATGCTTACCATTTTTATACATTTTGTACCAAAGAGAGTTGTCAGAAAGGTGGGTATCATGTCTGTGAAAGATCTCTCCCAATAATCCAAGACTTCTTTATTTGGAGACATTCGGGGACCTGGTCTAACCTTTGCTAACCATGGAAAATTGACTGAAAATTAACAATGGAAACTAGTGTTAGCAGGTTAATAACCAAACACCTATTATCAATTGGTTACAGTAATTTAGTAATCAGTTATGAAATAATTTCGAGTTTACATCCATAGTGGTAATAGCAGTATTGTCATGTGTGCATTGTCAGGTAAGCTGGCAATGGACGATGCTGGTTCGGACGGTGAGAGCAGCCAGCAGAGTGGTGGTGGATCATATCGTGGCTTCAAGAGCCAGCTTGACAAAGCATTGACTGCCAGACAGGAGGCTGAGGCAAAGATGACAACACTGGAGGACAAAGTCAAACAGTACGAAGCTGAAAACGTTGAACTGAAACAAAAGGTAAATGCTTTTAACAGTCGCTTAAGTCACTCATGCATTCACTGATTGAACCATTTATCCATCATCGTAGGGCCATAGCAGTCTGTCTAATTACTGCATTGGACCCTATTGGTTTGGGTTAACCTGTAGTACCACCTCGTCACCAGACATCACAGGACGTATATCTGCTTGGATGGATCAGTCCGATGCTGTACTGCAATGTAGTCCAGTATTAATTGGACAGCCATGGGTCGTAGCACCCCTCACTGTTTGCACTCACTGGCCATGCATCATGAATCGTGTCTTCTATCTTCAGCTGGTGACGCCATCTGTGCTGTAAATTGTTATAATCTCTAGCCATCATGTTTGTGGCCTGACTGTTAGTCCGTGGCCAGGCACAGGCCCACCAAGAGAGGGGGGTAGCCGGGGCAAGTGCCCCAGGGCCCGGGGGTCCTAAGGGGGCCCAGTGAGCCCCCTCAAAAAATTTAAGCTGGGAATGTCTCCTTTTGGGGGTAATACCCCAAGGACCTCTTTACGGCAGGGGCCCAAAGGAGATGGGGTCATAACTTATTACTTTCCTTGGTATCATTAAAATCATCACCCTGACAGTGACAGGGCTTTCAACAAGATGATCGTCACAATGACTCCATTTTTTAAACTTTCTGACCCCAAAATGGCTCTGTTATAAGTCATCATTAACTCACCCAAAATGCACCAAATCTCACCTACAGCGATCTAGGTTTCAAAACATTTTCCCGGGGGATAAACCCCCGGACCCCCGCTTTTGACGGGAGGGAGTGGGGAGGGAGGAGAAGGGAAGGGAAGCGGATGGAAAGGTGAGGGGATGTGGAGGGGCCCGGAAAGTGGTCTGCCTGGGGCCCGCGCTGGCTCTCAGCGTTCCTGGCCAGGCATAGTCTGGTACAAATGAAACAGAAGACAGATTTATATTGACTGTTAAGATGAAGTGACCAGGGTGATCACTTCTATGGAAAACCTGGAAATGTCAGGGATTTTGACAGCTTTCAGCGAAAAAAGTGGCTTAAAATTGTTTATTGTTAGCTGCCTATTTCATCCATTCTTGACTTTGCTGAGTTTGTGCATTTCATTTTGGTTTCAGATTATGCACTGTTGCATTCCTTCCCCCACCACTGACAATAACACTGGTACCGGCATGATATGAGTAACACTTAACATTTACAGGAATGCCACAAATTGTCAGGGAAATGTGATAGAATTGTCAGGGAATTTCAGATTGTCTGGAGACTGGTCATCCTAGGTACGTGTGGTATTATGATAGCCACTTTTCCTCATTTTAGTCCGTAAGTGTTTTGAGTTTTTGGTTCTTGGCGTATGTTGATGAGATCTCAGCATTGAAATGACAGCTGACGAGTGTTTGTTGTTATGTATCAGATGACGCAAGGTGTGAGTGCAGTAGTGGAAGCAGCCTTGTCGCAAGGTAATGCTCCACCCCCTCCTCCTCCACCGCCTCCCCCACCACTACCTGGCATACCTGGAGCACCCCCATTCCCGCCACCTCCACCACCATTACCAGTTATGAGTGGTGGTGCACCACCTCCACCTCCCCCACCTCCTCCTCCTCCTGGTCCTGGACCCCCACCACCACCTCCCCTACTTGCACCTCCACCTCCTGGTGGACCGCCTCCTCCATTGCCTGGATTTGCCGTGATGGGTGCCGCAGCTGTCAACCAGCTTCCACATGGCATGGAACCAAAGAAGAAGTACAGTCTTGACACTCAAGTGAAGCGGCTCAATTGGACAAAGGTAACTGAAAACAGTTTGGTCCGTTCGGTGCTTCTTTCTAGTTCCGTCAGCATTGGTGATACAATAGTAAACATTCTGCAGTGGAATTGTTATTTAATACTTTTGTTTATGATTCTGAAATTATAATTTTATGATACTTTAAAATATTATAATTTTATCAACATTAATATTAGTTGTTGTATAATTTTTATGAGTTTATAGTTTCTTGTGGGTTTTTTAAGCTCTAATAATAAGTAACCTTCCTTAATATAGTAACCAGGTAGCTTATACGGCAAAGCCATTAACTTTTCATTAAGAGAAATATAGTTCATTGCTGGTTACCAATGCAACACAGTTTAAGTAAACCATGCATTTGCAGTTTTTTGCAATCTTGTGCTTTGTAAATGTAATTAATAATAATAATAATAATAATAACTAATTTTTAAAAAATTATTATCTTAGTAGATATAAATGTTTTGTGTTTAGTAAAGAGATAAATTCTGACGTATGTGAATAACACATCTGTTTACGATGAGTAGGCAAATTCTTGCATCTAACGAGCACAGAATTTTATATTGTTCAAGTTTGCAGAAATTCTCTGCTTGCTGTGTCAGGTGAATCCAAAAGATCTGGACAAAGAATCGTTCTGGGTTAAAGTGCACGAAGACGAGCTTGCCAGTGAGGATTTATTTGCCGAACTGAAGCAAAACTTTGCATCAAAAACTGTTTGTAAGTAGATGATAGCCAGTGCAGTTTTGCACTGTTATTACTAAATCAGTTCAGAAAAGTTTGGCTGTGTGCATGCCGTCCAATTGATGTAAAGTTTTCTAAATTGTTCTTCTGTATTGTTGTTGTAATGTCAAAGAGTGCATCTTGCTGTACTGTTGTCTGTTTTTGCCGTTTTCTGTTGTACAGCAAAGTCCAGTGGTCAAACATCAGAAGATAAAAAGCCAAAGAAAGCAGCAAAGAGTCTCAAAGTTCTTGACCCAAAGGCTGCACAAAATCTGTGTAAATAATTTATATTTATCACATCTTGTACTACTGCAGTTTGTTTTATATAGTAGCATATAATGCCCCACATATACGATAAAATACATATTATATAACGTACACTTAAAATATGATGGAAACCCACCGTTGTCTATATGACTCAATGCAGGGATTTCTGGCTTGAATAACTGATATACTAACAAAATATAGAAGTGTATATATATAATATATGTTGGATGGAACATTTGTAATGCATTTTTGACAGATACAGCCAGTGTACTTGTAAAAACAGCATAGCAACAAGAAATAAACATATATGTTGCTTTTTGTTGGTACGTCAGTGTTTCTGCTGGGTGTATCTTGCCTGCTGAAGCTCCAGTTTAGAAACTTGTTCTGATCTAGTATCTCATGTTTCTGATCCCTTGTGTTATACTGTGGTATATGTTGAATCTGTACTTTGTAGGATAGTCAGTCCTTAGACATTTTAATTTTAGTCTATTTTTTAGAACATACATGATGGATTTTCACTGGACTGATGGCAGATACCAATTGGTTTAACGTGTTTTCAGCTGCTGGTTAAAGTGGTTATCATCTTTCCTAAAACAGCATATTTCAATTATGACAGATTGTCTAGTTTTGATTTTGTCACGCTTGTTCACAATGCTTGGATTGAATTGTTGATGTTGAGCGAGAGAGTTTTATCATGTCGTTGGCAGCAATATTGCTCGGCTCAATCAAGGTGCCGTACACGGAACTGAAACGGCGGATTGTGGAAGTGGATGAGAACAACCTGGAAGTAGCACAGTTGGAGCAGCTGATCCGCTACATGCCTGAGCCGGAGCAGATGAGTAAGCTGGCGGCACTGAAGGATGAGTACGACACGTTGTCAGAAGCAGAACAGTTTGGCATTGTTGTACGTAATGCTCTGTTTGTACACTCGTTGGTTATTTATTTATAGTGTAATGCAGGCAACCAATGCATTTTCAACAATTTAGCTGTTAAAAGAACAGACTGTGTTGAATATCAAGAGATGATAACTGTTTTTTATTGGATGATTAACCCTTGAGTGATTCTGGTTGTGACAGCTGCATAAACATTAGAGAATTTCTAACCACAGCTTGAGTCAAATATGTCTCTGTGGGCTTTGGCAGAGCATCGAACCCCAGTTCATTTTAGCTTGATAAAGCATAGATGTAACTTGAGCAGTGTTAGATCCACTCACTTATTTTATCTACTTATGTGGCAAAAATGTGTCCGTCTGTCCTTGTTCTGTCCAGCTATGTATTCTCTGCAGAAAGAACAAAGCTAAGTGAACTTTCGGTCAGTTGAAAGCTTAGATCCCATACATCGTGATGAAATAACAGCAAAAATGGATCTGCAACGAAGGTAGCTGGGAAAGAGGCGGTGCTGTGCATGAGCGCAAACAGCTGCATGGAAGGCAGTGGCTGCTGTGGGAGTTGCGGCAGTAAGTGGGTACAGCGTGTAGACTGTACACAATGAACTAGACAATTGACACATCTGGCCAATAGTCAGCACATACAAGGAGAATCTGAGCCTCAGCCACAGAGGATGCTTATGATGCGTGCGAAACACAGCCGGGTATCTAGCATCTAGTATATGTATACTTTTTGACTAATGGGTGATATTTGGAATGATTTCACCTAGCCTACTGAACATCCCCATGAAAGTCTGGCGTGGCCAGACCAAACCAGTGGATCAACACAGCTCTCATCTAACTCTGCATCGTCAGCGAGGCAAGCGAATGAAATATGTTTTGCTTGTGTTGAGCTTCACAAGAAACTGTGGCAAGTCACTTAATATGAGTGAACCAGCTGTAAGTGTTTTGTTTCACGTACAAAATTACAAATATTGCATGTGGCCTGCGCCAGCACGTGTGCAATATGCCTGTTAGCCTACTGACTTCCACAGAAAGCAATTACTTGTTATGACAGTGTGCTGCTTGTAGTGCAGACTAAGCACATTGTGTACTTCTGAGCTGATAGTAGAAAAGTAGTTTTTCTGTGTTGGTATATGTACTAGCGGTAGATTTAGCTACCGTATGAACTCTAAATATTCGCGTGGGATGGTGCTGTGTTGTGGTTTATTGGTACTTTTTGGCTCATATGCACTTAAATACACCAGCCGTAGTTGACTGCATTTACAACCGGATCGAAGAATGTATGCGAATAACAGCAATATTTCACTGTGTACTTTCACAGTTAACCTTCACACCTGACATTCCTTGTAGTCCATGAAATCTCTGCCTGCTCAGCATGGATGCTGGAAGATATTATGTGGGAGTCAGGGATTAGGATGGGATATTGAATCTGACTGAGAAGATGCAAGGCCATGTGAGCATTTGTCTAGCGATTGGAGGCATGAACGGTACAAGCATTGGGTGAGAGCTCCTGGTGAGGATAAGTGCAGTTGGGCAAATTGATTTATATGCGAAAAATTGTGCTCTGATGTATATGAAATGTAAAGAACGTTTACTTGTTTCTTGGATTTATGTTCACATGAACCTTCTTCACATTTGTTGTCTGTGAACTTGTTGAAGATGTCTGGAATCAAGCGAATAGTACCGCGTCTGTCGTCGATGGCATTCAAGATGAAATTTGAAGATCTTGTCAATGAAATCAAACCAGTAGGACATCATGCTCTCTTGTTACTCTAATGTGTTTACTGTTTTCTGTTGGCATCTGCTTCCTTTTGGGATTTGTAGGAGTTATACTTTTGATTTGTGGCAGTTTCTAGTAGTTGTTTATTATGTGCTACTTCTCTTGGCTTCAGTTTAACCGGTCTGTTTTCCGTGGTCACTGTTGGTGAGACTGAGTTCGCAGAGTTTGACAAGGAGACATTTGGAGATTGGTGCAACAGGTTGGATGTGTTGCTTGATGCAGAACCAACATCGTTGGGACACCGAACGCTGTTTGTGATATAAAAGTAGCAGTAAGAAATATGTAGTTTTGATGTGTGTTGCAAACTGTGACAGGATGTGGTCACAGCAACCGCTGCCCTTGAAGAAGTGAAACAGAGCATAAAGTTTGCAAAGATCCTCGAGTTGATTCTTCTCATTGGTAATTACATGAATGCCGGCAGTCGCAACGAACAGACGATTGCGTTTGAATTCAGCTTCATCACAAAGGTCATACAGCACAGCTGTGTACTGTTATTCCTGCTAGAAGTGTTAACCGTTTGTTTTATTGTCACTTTTTGTTCGTGGGCCATGTCGTCTGACTTAAAATAAATGGATGGATAGAAGGCATTAACCAGACTGTCCAAAAAATGTTAGGTTTCACCTATAAGCAGTTAGCAACATGGTATAGTGTTTGTATAGATTCTGTGAAGTGTTGTATGTTGTCATTTTTATTGCGCGTCAGCACACTAGCGCACGATATTGTTATAACAAATCTGTCTGTCTGTCTGTCTGTCCATCTGTTCGTGACGTTCCGATATTAGATGAAAACGGCTTAACATATTGTCATAGTTTTTTCACCATACGGTAGCCTAATCATTCTAGTTTCATTGGCATCAAACATCAGCACAAAATTCTAATGGGGTCACCCCCTGCGGGAGCGATAAATACAGGTGGGGTATAAAAATTTAGTGATTTTCTACCAATAAGTCGCTATATCTCGCAGACAATACAAGATAGCGCCATAGTTACTATGGAAGGCGAATAGGAACTCTTATGCGATCTATCAAATGATTCTTCTCATTGGTAATTACATGAATGCCGGCAGTCGCAACGAACAGACGATTGCGTTTGAATTCAGCTTCATCACAAAGGTCATACAGCACAGCTGTGTATTGTTATTCCTGCTAGAATTGTTATCCGTTTGTTTTATTGACACTAAATATTTCACAAACGGCTACAGATATGGCCATAGTTACTATAGAAGGCGAATAGGAAACTGCACCAAAGCTTTTGAATGGCACCAGTTTCAATGATCTTGAGTGACCTCTAAGCCAGATTTCAAGGTCATGATGTTATTCAGCATCAAATAACTCGCAAATGGAACTCGCAAATGGTACAAGATAGAGCTATAGTTACAATGGCGGATTAGTAGAAAGTCATACATTGTGTATCGAACCGCGCTATTTTCAATGGCCTTGAACAACCCCAAACCCAGATTTCAAGGTCAGGCCATTCTTTGATGCTGAATATATCTGAAATGGCTAAAGATACGGCCATAGTTACTATGGAAGGCAAATAGGAAACTGCACTCAAGCTTTAAAATGGTACCACTTTCAATGACCTAGAGTGACCTCTAACCCACATTTCAAGATCACAATAATATTCAACGTCAAATAACTCGACTAATAGTAAGTCATGTATGATCTATCCAATGGTTCCATTTCCAAGTGACCTTGAGTGATTCAACCTAGATTTCAAGGTCACAGTGTAATATTTAGGCCTATAGTTTTCCACAACGTATTGTGTGTGCAGGTGACACGCGATCTGTTTGCAGTAGCTAAGTTCTTGTTATACCTTGAAACTAGTTTTTAAAAATGGTGTTTGCTGTTTGTACAAACCCATGGCTTTTTAATCATCTGTTGTGCTACAATCACGAGCATGCAAGCAGTACACAACATGATGCATTCCTGCAATGCATTTAGTTTTGAAGTCAGGTCTTTCGACATCCTCAGTGCTCATGTCTCTGTACACTTTGTTGTTTTCCCAATGTCAGCGTTGCTCTATCTTTCTAAAATCACCTATGTTTACATATGTTGAAGCAGTAATTGTTTATATGGTGAAGCAGTAAATGTTTTTAAGCCTGTCAGTAAACCTGTTAAGTGAAACTTTTATCATTAGTGTCATCGTCTGACCTCATAGGTCGACTCAGTCTTCTACCTTCTGTGAGATGATAAGATGATTATTAGCTTTTGGTTCGAGTGATAGTAAATGGTGCTTGTGGGTGTAGACAATAGCAGCTTACAGGCAGGCTGACAACCCAAGTTGGTTAATTTGGTCTGAGTGTCAGCGGCCGCTTGGCAGTGTTCTGCATTTATCAAGTGAACCGAGTGAAGTCTTGCAGTTGCTTTATCATGATGACAATATCATAAAAATAGTTATGGATATCAGTACTATTAATATTATAGCTGAAATATCTCTCTAGAATATGATGATGTATGTGTTGTGTTAGCTGACAAACACAAAGACACAGGATGGTAAGCAGACACTGATGCATTTCCTCGTGGACTGCATCGAGAAACGGTTTCCAGATGTCATGGACTTCTCCAGTGAACTTCTGCATGTTGAGAAGGCTGCACGAGGTCGGTAACTTTACAAAACTGACCTCACTTGAAATGGCACACAACACTTTTTTTCGTTTTTTTTTGTCTCTCATTGCAGTAAAATGGTATGATGTAGATGTCTTACAGAAATGAACAAGTGCCAAGTCCTGTAAAGGTCTGGACTCTTGCTATAGCGCCACTTACATGAGTCAGACTCGTGACCAGCAGCGCTTTACAATCTCGGAAGTGGCAGCTGATTGGCATGAGCCAATGATGCCGCAGTGCATTATGTGGCCATCCATTGCCCGCGCTAACGGACAATTGGACCCACGGTGCATCCAGCAGACACACCAATCAGCCACACTAGGCCTTCACCCTATAGCCATAGCTACTACTCATTTTCCGTCCCGCTGAAGGTAGGAGGCTGAGTTGGCCTGAGCACACAGTAAGTTAGCAACTTGCTCAAGGTTGCTTGCAATGGACCGGGTGTGAGTCGAACCTGCAACCTCTCGGTTACGTGTCCGATACTCTACCACTGCACCCACCTGTAATGGCACCCTGTTTTGTATTTGCTTGGTGGTCAAAAGATGTTCTACGTAATGTATACTTTGGATAAGGTCATTGATGTCAGAGTGTGCTTTGAAATAACAAAACCACAAACTTGTTTTAGTACACTTTTTAAGACAACCTGGTGGAGCCAATACCAGATAATTTTATGTCAAAGAAATAAATAATCCAGTGTCACCACTGTCAATCTTCCGGTGCCTGAGATACAATTTCTGCCATATTTCTATTTCCAGTGTATCTACTGCATTGCATAGAAAGAAAAATTCTGACCAAGGTTGAATTCTATGCAGCCATCCATGATGACCAAGTTATGAGGTTTTGCTGCTAATGAGTTGCATGACGTTGTGAATTGATCTTTAAGCTGCTGCTGTTTCTATTGTTGTACTGGCACTGTTGCTGCAGTTACTGCAAACTATTGTGTCTTTCTTCAGTGGAGACCAAGCATTGAAAACAATGACCTGACTTTGTTGCCTTTGTGTGTAATCACTCACTGTCCACGATGAGGTGACTAGCAGACCATGCTATTTTGGAGATATTGTCGTTGTGGATTGTTTATAATTGGTTGTCATGTGATAAAACAGTGGCTGATGAGAACGTGCAGAAGAACATGAATCAGATGAGCAAATCGTTGAAGCAGGTTGAGACTGACGTGAAGACAGCTCAGAAAGACAAGACTGCCGAATCCAATGACAAATTTGTCCCAGTTATGACTATATCCTTTCAACTGCTGAATAAATGCTGCAGATAACTAAAATAAATGGTGCCTTTCAAATTGTTGAAGTAATATTCATCCTAAATGCACTAGCTATAAATAGTCAGATGTCCAGAATGGTCTAATTTTTTTACATGTTCTAAACACTTGCTGCCATAATAATTAATAACTGTGCCAGTTATTAATATTTGTGCTCATATACATGTAACTAAATAAAGGGGTATTTTAGTGTTTATGATAACAGAGCTTTTCTTGACAACGCTGCACCAGTTTTTGAATACTGCCAAGGAGCAGTTGGAAGTGCTCGAAGGCATGTATAAGAAGATGACAACCTTGTTCAACAACACTGCAAAGTATTTCGCATTCAATCCCAAGAAGTATACGATGGAAGAATTTTTCAGTGACCTGAAGGCGTTTGTTGAAAGTTTCAATGTACGAATCATTTTTTTTTAATTTAGCAGTCGGTGCATTTACATTTATAGTTTATATTCTTTTGTTAATCAGCTGTATCAAAACATTGAAAGATTGGGATGTAGGCTACGGTGTTAAAAGGAAGGCTTCAGTGGTATCATGTTCACCAGTCACATTCTACATTTAAACACCACATCTTTGAACTATATTTTATATGATACTGTCAGCATTTTGCTATGTTAACCTAGAAAAATTACCTCTTGAAATCAGCTGTTAGTGTCTTGTTTAGTTTTTACAAGTATGCCTCAAAAGTATTCTTTACAGCTATGGTACATTTACAACTGAACTAGAACAAAAATATAAACTTTAAGAAAAGTCCTGTGAAGAAGTTTTATTGCAGTCTGTCATTACAGCTATGGTATTTTTTAGTTTTGTTTAAGTTCTGACAAGTGCTAAAACAAAAAAACAGTATTGCAACTTTTATACTTACTTTCAGCTTTTAGTTTTGTTTCTGTTTTATTGCAATTGGAACCATTGCTGTAATAAAAATTGTTTTGCATCGTTGTATTTTTGTTGTAATCATTGCTTTAGGTTGTGTCTTAACAATCTATGCGGTGAGTGTTTTTAGTTATTTTAGCAGCTGACATGTTTCTACATGTGGTGACTGTGTTGACGCTAGCAAGCTGCGAAGGAAATTGCAAAACTGAGAGAGACGGAGGAGAAGATCAGACGAGCAAAGGAAGCTCAGGAGAAGCGCGAGCGTGAGAAAGAAGAAAAGTTGGCACGAAAGAAAGTGCTTGTAGATATGAACAATGGTACGTACGAGTCTGTTGATATGTACTTCTTGACATTTTTGTATTTAGTTGTGTTTGCAGTTATTGTGCATATACACAAATTTTAGCACTGTGTTTACATTTTACAGTAGCTTGTGTGTTTTGCTACAGAGGACGACCAGGAAGGCGTGATGGACAACTTGCTGGAGGCGTTGAAGACTGGCTCTGCTTTCAATGTGAACCGTGAACGTAAAGAAGGACGGAGACGGGCCCCACGGGCTGCTGGAGGTTTATTTATTTCATTTTGTTGAATTACAAGTTGTATTTAAATGTGTATATTAACTTGATGATTGAAGTAGCAGAGAGCGAGGCTATTTATGTGTGTTGTAATTTGAAATGAGTGAAAATTTGTTGTCATGCCATTTGCATTTGCCGTCACTTTTATCTGATTTCTGCTACAGATATTTACTTAATTTGTTGTTTTATGGATGAAACACTAGCAACATGCAATGTAATTTTTAAAATAAAATTGCATAATAAATGTTATTAATCTCTTATTTGATACTTCGACAACAATTGACAATGTACAAAAGTGAAAGACGAAATACAGCAGTATAATAAAATTTGTTGGGACGATGACGATTTCCGGTGAGCTGTGTATTCTTGATGTGCCACTAATGAAATAACGCGAGTGATCTCAATTTCAGGCTTAAGTTCATTGATGTCAGCCACACAATGTGAGCTTGCTGTCCCTGCATTTGGTGAAGAGCAGCAGAGGATGATTGTAATTTAGGTCACGGTAACAGCAAGTTTTTGACAGCATAATCTGATAGTGCAATGTCATATGTGCAAATAATGTGAGGCCAGTTAACAGCAGAAAACTCGGTGGCAGTGAAGAAAGGCATGCAACCTGTAATACGTTAGCTGCAAACCCCGTTAAGAGGCAGTCAGCTTACATGTTGGATTAGATGAACGTAGTTCCTTTATGCCAGGCCTGGTTAGTGCCTAGATGGGTGACCGTTTTAGGACGGGTAAACCACATCGGCACAGAACCAGGTACCCAGGTCGACTCAGCCTGAGCCATCCCTCTGAAATGAGTACTTGCTGTGGCTGCAGCCACTGCTAGGGAAGAACGGGGAGTCCTGCATAACAGTAGGCCCTATGACCAGGACTGCTGGCATACTGGCCTACAGTTGGTTAAAGGTGCTTGCTGTTAACAGAGCCGGCCATCCGGCTGGCATATGTCATATGCTAGCTGAATTTGGGTAAACCCTTGCCAGCTCAAAGCACCACAAAGGGGATAAGGGGATGTGCTCCATCGCAACAGATCTCAGCTGTCTATGCGAAATCTTCTTCAGCTCAATCTGGAAAGTGGCAATTAAAGTGAATGAATCTGTGTGAATGAATCTGTGTGGATTAGCTGAGAGACGGGCACAGCTGGTTCGGTCACGGTCACGGCAGAACATCCTGCAAGAAGACTCCGAAGTCGTACACTCGATAGACATCGACTCTGAGCCACAGTCACCCCTTAACACATCAGACCCCGGCAAGCAGCGAGTACGTAGAGCAGCTGGGGAGAGAAATCGTCAGCCGAGTAAAATCTCAGCCGCAGCACTCGACAGTCTTATGGCATCAACCTAGTACCATCTCTGATATCATAGTACCATCTTTCACAACAATGTCAGTTGTTGATGTTCCGTTGGTGCTAGTATGATATATTGTTATTCCATTGTTACACAAATGCTTACTGACTATAGTTTTTAAGTAAATACCACATGCCGATCTAGCTTCTCGGCTGGAATGTTTGTGTAAATATTACTCATATTTTATTGGATGCTTGTTCAGTTCATGTAGTGTGATATTGTTCTTTGCGCAGCTGAGGTGTGTGGGGTGTTGAATGACACTCATTGGATAGTGAGTGGGTGAGTGACTTCTATTGAAGGAGTATTCCTAGAAGCTTGGTACAGGTTGCACGCGTTTGATACTCATGGAATTGATCACTGAAAATCATAAACAAGAGGTAAAAGTAATTTGACAAAAAGCGCTTC
>Ga0209149_1000525_pt1 | contig 16223 bp, 13 predicted proteins | sample WorMetTyACAVOLI2_FD_187423 | JGI IMG/M metagenome (GOLD analysis project Ga0209149, IMG submission 187423) | Marine gutless worms symbiont microbial communities from Max Planck institute for Marine Microbiology, Germany - Olavius algarvensis... ... | reverse complement strand
ATATATGGACGTAAAGTCTCGAAATGGTGAAAAATTCGAAATTTTTTCGAACTTTTTGGCCCACCCTGTAGAAACGCCTTGGCCGATCTTGACGGTTCTACACCAGAATGTGCGCAGGTCTATGCCCTATATACTGGACCACATTTGGCATCGCTGAGAAAAATAGAAATGGTAGCTGTCCTATGCACGAATGAGACCACCCCCCAATTTTTTTGCGTTTTTAACTCCCTCTCCCCCCGCCCCCCAGGGGTCGATGGGCACCACAGGGGGAGGGGGCACGTCGGCGGACATTGTCCCTACACAAATAATATTTAGTGTGAATCCGTGCAAGCGTTGCTGAGATATCGCTCAAAAACCGCCAAAATGCAAAAAATTCCCCATTGACTCCCATAGTAACGAAAATTTCATTTGCCATTTTTCCGCCCGCCGGGGTCCGCCAACCCCCAAAAGGGGAGAAGACACATCCGGAACCAGAGTACGCCTGCATGCGAACTTTGGCGTGAATCGGCCCGCGGGTTGTCGAGAAATCGTCGACCGAACAAACAAACAAACAAACAAACATACAGTAAACCAAATATCTCGCCCTTCGCTCTAACGAGCGAATGGCGGGTAATAAATAAAAACATTGGCAAAATATAACATGGACGCCCGCTTACGCTGAGCGGGCGTCCATAACAACAGCAACTACTGCTACTGCTACTACTACTGCTACTACTACTGTTATTGTCGTGTTTATTGCCGTTAGTACTAACATTTATAACTCTCTCTTTGGTTGGTTTAACGCGTTTTCACATTGGAACGCAATGCAACTGTTTATTCTCAATAGACGCCGAATGTTACTGTTGTGGTTGTACTACTGAACCGATGTTAGACGAGCAGTTTGACAGTGTATTCGATGGCTGAACAGCTGCAGCAGCAGCAGCGATCAGGCGATGACGTCGACGGTGTTTCGATTCGACACAGACCAGACATCTCCGTCAGACGGTCGTCGCAACGCCGGACACTCAGAAGCCGCCAGTGAATACACTGTACAGGACGTCGTGGTAATTACACGGCACTGTAGCTTCTCTCCATCCTCCATCACATTGCGTCTAGACATGTAGGCGGATAAAAATAGAAAAATGGCCATAAAAACAACATTTTGTCAGCCTTGGCACAAACCTTTGATCGCGTTTGGGGTGTGATCACATAAACGCGCTATATAAATTCACTATTACTATTAGAGCTTATAGCTCGAAGCTTATTGATTTAAAATGTTCTAAAATCGTGGCGATTGCTGTGTGCCCAGGGCTCCCTGGGAACAGCTTATGTCTCTCCCAGGCCCCTAGTGAGCCTGGGGAAAGGAAGGGAGTGGAAGAGGAGTGGAAGAAAGGGGAGGGGAGGAGAGCGGAAGCAGCAATCGGGGAATGTAGCGTCATTGGCTTTGCGTCGTTTTCATACCGAATACTTTGTCATAAATTATTTTTTGCGAAATGGTTTAAAACAAACGAAAGAACGACAGATTGTCAGGTATGTCAAGATTATTTTTATTTTGATCAGACTACCTGTAGTGTTAAACTGCCGAGAGGTAGAGAACATTTTGATTTGAAATCTATTCCGATAAGTCGTAGATTTCATTTGCAAGTAGGTCACATCGTCCCCGACATCACATATCGTGTGTAAATTTAGGAATAATGTAGTGACGTTCATGAACACTTTTGTTTATTTGTGATGTTTGTGATTTGTGTAATTTCCAGTTAAGTTATTGTGAAAAAATTACGTATATTTTTTTAATTGCCGTCGACCCTTTATGAGCATTAATGATTGACGTAATTAAAGCGCAGTTTTATGATGGTATTACACCCGCGTGCTAAATATTGTGCATTTGTCGTTCTGTAATTTCGTCACTTTTCTGCTGTCTAACAAGAAGCTCAGCTGTTGCAGAGAGGCCGCGCGATACTTCGTGTCATTGAATATTTCGCTAAGTCACTCAAGGTCACTCAAGGTCGTTCGCAATGACACCCTTGAGGCTTGAGTACGGCATGTGTAAGTCCGTGTTGCTATTCCATTGTTTCTATCTCTTACCGTTTCTTAGATATTCAGCGTCAAATAATGGCTTCACCTTGAAATTTGAGTTCTGGGTTCTTCGAGGTCATTGAAAATCGCACCATTCAAAAGCTTGGGTACAGTTTTTGCCGCGCAATGCTATGCAAGCGCGGCTTATGTCGTCATGCGGTGTCCGCCTGTCTATCGGTCTGTCTGTCTGTCTGTCCGTGTGTCTGTCACGTTCGTACATTCTGTCAAAACAAATAAACATATCTTCAAAACATTTTCACCACCGGATAGCCACTCCATTCTAGTTTTTCTACATCAAACGGTATAGTAATATTCCGACGGGAACCCTGCTAACGGGGGCGTCGAATGCAGGTGGGGTAGGCAAAAATCGCGATTCTGAGCCAATATCTGGTTTCACTGCGTGCTGTTAACGCTGCTTCCGGCCAGGTGTTGTCAATACGACGCGGTCGGACCACCGTCTTGTAAGTTGTGACACTTCGCTGGTAGTAAGCGGCGGTGTTTGTTGATGGCGGGAAAGGACGGCGAAATGTTTATGACAAGAAGTTTCAACGTTACGTCAAAGACAACAGAACAGCATATAATTGCACGCAGTGATAAATCTGTAGTGTATGTAACTAACAATAAAAGACTCTGTTCGACGTTTTGTACTGTTGAAGCTAACCACTGACAGACACGAAGCGCGCGCGACCTCTTTGCGACAGCAGAGCTACTTGTCTATTTCCTTCCCATAGCAACTAGGGCTGTATCTTTAGCCGGTTCGACACGAACGTGACGGACAAACACCGCATGGCAGCATAGACCGCGCTGATGCATGCACTAACATTAGCGTTATTAGCACGAAGCTAGTTTACCGTGATGTCCTGTGGCGCGGTGGAGCTTCGAACAACGCAATCTCATGGAAAATCTCGATTCGTTGTCGGTAAATGCGCCTAACAACGACGTGCTGCTGTAGAGTGAACGCTGTGGCGGATTCAACGCTGGACGAGTACTGTGCAAACCGATACGAAACAGCGACTTCAAAACTATCGGTTCGCTTTCATCATCATCATCATCATCATGCTTGCATCATGTATTTTTATCTGAACAAATAAAGATGATGATGATGATGATCGTCATTATAATCAATTTATTGGCTCAAAAACAGGACAGCTGCCCTAGAAAAGTACAAATAAAACTAGTCCGTAACACACTTCAAAAATAAAGAAAAATCTATAGGTACAAGGAACGTTTGAAAGCATTCAGCGTAGAAAAATTCGTATTGTGAGAAAGTTCAAAACATTGACAATTCTCTCTGCAAAATACCTACTTCGAGTACTGTTAACACAGCTTGGTTTGTACAGTTTGTATGCATGGTCCCTAGTAGCAGTTACCGAGCTGAATTCAAAAAAAATGTGAAAGATTTAAGTCTACTACACCAAAGACGATCTTATAACAGTATATCGTAATCAGATTCAAATGCAAACGTCATAGTTCTAGATTCGACTAGCCAAGATAGTGCAGTCTTTCATTGTATGACATGTGTTTGAGTCCTGGCAGTCTTTTTGTGAAACAATGTTGGACTTTCTCAATTAGTTCAATATCCTTTTTAGGCTAGGGGACCAGACGACTGAGCAATATTCAACAACTGGACTCACGTAGACAATAAATGCTCTCATTAGCAGGTTTATGTCTTTGGACACAAAACTTCGTAGAATACAGTTAGCACGCTTTAATATTCGTATCACTACTAGTCAACTTGGATTCCATAATGGAACTCCAAAATACTGCTTACATTAATTGTAGCAAAACATCTACCAGTAAAATGTAGATTAGTTTCATTATCCTCCTCACACAAAGGGAATTACTGCCTTGAGAAAATCCCCGGAGGTAACCCCCATGGGTCGGTTAGGGTCAGGAGTATGGGTTCCGTTTTCAAATTTTCGCTTTAAAGACGTTGATACACTCCGCTGGGTTACAATCGGTGATTTATCTAGATGTGTGGGGAGGTAGTCTTTGGGGGTAATGTATCCAGGCATCTCCTGGAATAGAAATGCACATTTGGCTTGTCATTACTGGTGTATATACCGCGTCAGTGTTAGCCGCTTCTATTGGATTCTAAAGCAAGCCTCACACTGGCTCGACTTTTGTTCCCGCATTGCCCCGCAATATGACGTGCCGAGTCGTACCATTTCAGTGGCACGAAGTCTGTCAAGACGGCAAGGTGACGCATAGTTAGCGCTATGTCGTGCCTTGTCGTGCCATCTGTCACGCATAAGTTACGAACTGTTCACGAAATGCGTGACATCCAATGTCACACATGTGCACTTAACAATTTCGTCGTGACAAGAAAAAGTTTGAGGCTGTCGAAATTTTCGCAACGACATGACACGCACTACTTCACCTGACCCGCATCGCCACGCACACTGTCACGACCATAGATGTAAAAAACGTGATAAAAAAATTTTAAAAAACGTTAAAAACGTAAAAAACGCGACAAAAATAAAAACGTTTGTAAACGTTGAATAAAAAAACGTTGATGTCCATTATGTTCAACCCCACGCCCAATGCCTAAATGTAAATACAAGACAACTCCAACTAGAAGTACTCAGCTGAATATTGCAGTTATTATTAATAGTTTCTGACAGTTATTATAAGCACTGTTTCTGACTGTTAATCTGTGTAAACTCAACTACAGGATTCTGACTTCCAAAATTAGTCACTGTTAGAGTCAGTATCACTGTCACTATGGTCTTCTGTCGGAGGCAGACAGGACCATGAAATTTAAATATCCGTCCGCGGCGTGCTTCTTTGACAACGTTACTTGAAAATAAAAAACGTGGAAAAAATAAAAAACGTTAAAAAACGTAAAAAAACGTGACCAGAATAAAAAACATAAAAAACGTTTTTTTACATCTATGGTCACGACATGACACGCACTACTTTACCTGCACAGCATCGCCACGCGTCGCAACACACGCACCCCACGCAAACTGCCACGAGTTCTTTTCTCATCGGCACACCAAACTGCGTGCCATGGCGTAAACCGTTTGCCAGGCTACCAGTGTGAAGCTTGCTTAAGCCAGCACTAAGTCGGCTGTGTAAGCACGTCCATAACGCCATTCCCTGGTGTACCAAATGTGACAAGCTAGTCATCAAAACTGACAAGCCAATTATCGTCCTCAGCTTACTTACTTATTCACAGATTGTATTGGTCTGACAGTTATCGCCGTCGAATGTGAAGCCGCAGATGATGCCATGTTGCCATACAGATGCCCACTGGTGGGTCCAAGGGGGAGGAGCAATCAGGCTATGCTCCGCTCCCATTGAAATTGCCATACAGATGCATTATTTAGCAGTAATTTTGTTTCCGGAATGATTTATTGTGTATTGAGCGCGACGTTAAGTCCTGCTCGCTAACGAAGACGTAATTCGCCAGTGCGTAGTTGATGAACACCGACTGTTGTTTCATACGCATTTATTGCGACACCATATGTGTGTCGTTTATTGCGACACCATGTGTGTCGTATCGCTGATGTGAATCATTGATGCGTTGCTGCTGGTTGTTCGGCACCAAGTTGCTGCAACGTTTCGTCCAACATGTTTGCAAATGTTGCATTTTGAATGTGTTGTGCGTCAGATTTATGTCCACGGTTCATCGCTAAATCCGATTACGATATTAAGCGTTTAGTGGGTGTTTATAGCGACACAACTCAACTGAACTCAACTCGACAACGTGAACAACAGTTGACTCAGTTTGTAGGTCGTGACGTCACAAACAAAAACACGACTGACTTGGCTGTACGCTGTTCAACTCGGTCAGTTGAGTTCAGTTGAGTTGAGTTGAGTTGTCTTGCTATAAACACCCCCTTTAGTGGGCACACTAAAACCGCACAGCAACGTGGACCATTATACAGCAATACGGTGATCGGTAGACTGGCCGTTAATGGGCGAGCTGTTACATTTGGTACAGCGAGGAGAGGCCTGGGTGGTCTGCGCCCCCGCCCAGGCCTCTCCTCGCTGTACCAAACGTAACAGCCCACCCATCAACGGTCAGTGTACAAACTTTATATTATTCGATGTGGCGCTGTAATTACCTTTGCACTCTAAAGGATTAATCTCTGTCGGTCTCTACTTACCTAAGTTGTCGTAGAAATAAAACTGGCACGTTTTCATGGCGCACGGTGTATATCGGAGAGAGATAAGTGCGTTTATGTGCGCCCGTGTACGTGTGCCAGGTGCCGCGCAACTCATCAACAAATTGAACGGTGAGGACTTCAACGAAGCCGACGAACAGCTGTTTGAGGTGCGTACAACCGCGTCGAGTGGCATGTTTCAGTCGCTGTCAATCGAAACAGCCATCTTAATGATCACCGAAAGTACGCAATGCCCACTCCGTCGTGCGAGGAACCGTTGCAGCCTACTTCCGCAGAGTTTAACAGTTCATTTACCCGTCATACGTTAGTAGAGCAGGGTATTAGGCCCCTAAGTTCGTTGTTTTTTTCTGTCCTGTTACAGATATCTCGGCGACGGTGGCACCGATCGGCGTGAAATTTTGTATGATGGTACATATTGGTCCCAGACAGATCTTCTCCCTTTTTGGGGGCGGTGCCCGCAGGGGATCCCGAAATCCGAAATTTTGGACCTAAATTTTGGCCATTTGACCGCCGATATCTCGAAAACGGTAAGTCGCAGCGTTACGTGTAATTAGAGCGTAACATCAACTCGACGAAAGCTTTCTAAAAATGTAAGTCACAGGGCAGTAGCCCCCCCAGAGGATCCCCCAAATTAGAAATTTACCCACCCCCGTATGGTGGGTATTGTTTTTTGCTAACGCACTTGTTTTTCTTTATTATAATTCCTCGCTTACTCGCTAGAGGGCGCGTTGTAGACACGACAGTTTGGAGTAGCTAGCATTTGAAGCTAAGGTCCGGTTCACACTGCCGACAAAGTCGAATTCGACATTGTCGAAGTCTACGAACTCCATCCATCCATTTATTGATAACGGAAGGACCCGAAGGCCACTAACACCGATAAAATGCATGGACAAAACAGTGAGCACAATAGACATTGATAACACAACATAGTATATACAAAAAAGAAAATCCAAAATTAAAAATTAAAAATTAACAGAAAAACTACTCAAATCGAATTTAGCCAACTGACGACGAAAAGATAACAGGCTAGGAGCCATGACAACAGTGTCTGGAAGACTGTTCCATACATTGATAACTCTGTTAGCAAATAGTGTTTGGTGACATCAACGGTGCAATGACATTTGTACAGTCTAAGTTGATTACCTCTCGTAGAATCATCAGACCGGTGTACAAAACAACTAGCAATTATTGTAGTATCACAACGACCATGTAGAATTTGATAACACAGCATAAGATCCTGAAAGATACGGCGATATTCGAGTGACTGTAGGTTTAGGAGTTGAAGACGTTTAGGATATGAAATATCCCATAAACCTGGTAGCTTTGAAAAAAAATTTTTTTGAACGGACTCAATTTTATTAATTAAATATTTGAGATGTGGTGTGTTTTGTCGAAAGTCGACGGTCACCGGCTCGTACATCTGTCGAACAACATATTATGTGAATATTTATGAGTCACGTGATGATCTAGTCCCTGTGACGTCGTTTCGAGTTTGTCGCTCGTCCGTACAAACTGGCGACGAAGTCGAATTCGACAGCTTGTCGTGGTCGACATTGTCGTCAACGTCGAACATGTTCAACTCGGTCGACTTTGTCGAAAGCGGGTGATTTTTGTCGCACGAATGTCGAATGTACTTTTGCCATTCGGTCGACTTTGTCGAATTCGACCGTGTCGCCAGTGTGTACCGGGTCTACCGTCTAAGAAGGTTGGAGCATGTCTGCATGTGGCCGACGTTTATCGCCGCCTCTAATTACGCAGTCAGCGTACACTAGCATCAGGTGTGGTCCACTCCAGCAAGTTACGTGGATGTCAATCAATTAGTCACTTTATTAAAAGCAAAAGGACCCCAAGGCCACTTAGATTGCAGTACTCAGAGTACACCAAATCTAGGTCACGGCGGCCCGGATGGTATGGTATGGTATGGTATGGATCAATGGTCACTACCGCTAGGTCACACGAATCTCCGATACAAAGACCTTGTAACTCAGCAAAAATACCGGTAGTTTTAGAAAGGTCAAATTTGGCAAAATGTTCTTAAGTGCACTTGCAGAAGGCGATGCCATTTTGAGACAAAAACTTCAAGGTCGAGGTCAGAATAGAGAGCGGGTGATGGCGTTCCATACTATAAATCGTCCGCTAGGTGGCAACAAGCGCAATTACTAACAGTGGAACGAGCCAGCCGTGAGCTCGTTGACGTTCTGCAGAGCAGCACTAGACCATTCGTCGATGTACTAAACAGCTCTATACTAATAAGTGATCAGAGAATAACCTTGTTATCTTCGAACATCGTTGCGGCCATCTAGGCCACATATGTGGGTATCAAGTTGAGTGTGAGTGTGGATGTGTGCTCGTGTAAAGGCTTTCACGATATTCTGTGGGCTCGGTATCAACAACTGTCTACTGTACGATGAGAAGGCGCGTGCAGCGGCGCAGCAGGCTGTTGCACTCGAGGTAATTGACGATAGTCACTGCTGGTCTGCTGCAGTTAATGGCAACATTCCTATTATTATGTACACGACGTACTTCATTAATTGACAAAACAGCGTAAAAATATGATATAATAGTGGATATGATAAAGTAAAGTAAAGTACGTGGATTTGTATAGCGCATCGTCGCGAAGCGCCTCTAATGCGCTACCGCTTCCCGTAAGTCGTCGCTGATCGCCGCAAGCCAATCCGACATCCAGGCATGCAGCGAACACTGCGAGACCACGGATACGGGCTGGTGTACCACGCGATACGCCTGTTTACTCTCCCAGCTTACCCCAGGTACTCATTCAACCTGGACAGGCTCAGGCTGAGTAGGCCTGGGTGCCTGGTTCTGTACCGAGGTGGTTTACCCGTCCAAAGACGGTCACCCATCTAGGCAGTAACCGGGCCTAGCGTAGAGTAACTACGTTGATCAGCCGGAACATGTTACCTCTATGCCAAACCGGCAACCACGATGGGCATGATGATAGGATTGCACTGATATAGATATAGATATAGTATTTTAAAATAAGTGCATGAAATCTAGGAAATGAGTAAAACAGACGAACATGGCATATTTATGTGAGTACAGAAATTCTCAGCAAAAGTTTAAGTACCATTAGTACCAAAATTAGTGCAATATTGTACAGTACTGGAGTCGTTTTACCTGTCCTTCCCAGTAGTTAGTAAGTAAATAAGTAAGTAAGTAAATAGACGATATACACCGTGTCCCACAAAGAGTACGCATCTAAACGTTGTGCAGCAATACACGGTGATCCATAAAAACGCAGCAGTAAACATTTGGAAATGTTAACCAACAATAATTTCTGTACTGCTGTAACCGGCAATGAATCCGCAACAAAATGCATTCTTTACTTATTTATTATTTTAACAGTGCCTTATTAATGACGTCATTAAAACGTTATTGTTTACTGACAGCGTTTGCAAACTAACCGAATAACAAAAGAAGATACAAAGATGTCAATAACTCTGCCGTTTTCTTGCGAAATTTGGCAGTGTCATTCAGAATTTATTCAGGGTCCTGCTACTCAATTTTATTGCATTTTGTTTAAATATAGGGCTAACATTACTTTTTTATGGGACACGGTGTATAAGACGTGGCAGATGTGACGGCACACGGCGAGTTAATTGTATTAACGCAGATGCTGTCATATCACGCTACGGCTCCGGTCGAACAACTCGACGAGTTCAAGGTACGATCGTCACTTCATTAACCCTTTAATCACCACATTAAAACCGCAGAGCAACGGACCATCACACAGCAATACAGTGATTGGTACACTGGCCGTTGATGGGTGGGCTGTTACATTTGGTACAGTGAGGAGGGGACTGGGCGGGGCCGCAGCCCGCCCAGGCCCCTCCTGGCTGTACCATGTAACAACCCACCCGTCAACGGCCAGTATACCAACTTCGTATTATTCGATGTAGCACTATAACTGCATTTGGAGTCTAAAGGGTTAATTACTGCTAGCTTTCGGTTTTATCATTTTTACTGCGCCAAGGCGGAGTTATGTTATCCTCTCTGTCTGTCGTCCGTTATTTCGTTCGTTTTGTTTGTCTGTGAGAACTATGAAGATTTAACTCAACAACGCGTTTACGGATGTCGACCAAACACGGTATATTCATGAGCACGGGCGTAGATCCGGATACTTTTGGATCTAGGATCAGTTTTTCACTTTCCTTAGCATTGAGAGATGAACATTTTATACGACATATTATCACTCACTAGACGGCGACACTGCAGCCGCCTTGGTGGAGTTTGCGCTCTCTCAGCACAGATTTTCTTGTTACACGCAGGCCTGCGCGAAGCACACACAGCCACGTTTACTCAGTGGTCCAAAAATCGGTTTTTTGCCCCGCAGGGCTGCCGTCCGCTACCTCCGCCCCCGTACATCAATCAATCAATCAATCAAGAACTTTTAAAGTGGCCTAAGTAAGAAGTTACTACAAGGTCCACTAACAGAAGTTAGTCAGTTACGATAGTTGTATGTTCGAATATGACACGGTGAACAGATGAGTCTTCAAACGCCTGCGAAAGGTGTCCAGTGATGGCGCTGATGTGACCTCCGTTGGCAGACTGTTCCAGACCTGGGGACCAGCAACAGGAAAGGCTCTGTCGCCAACGGTGGACCGGTTGGACTATGGCTGGATGAGGCGGCTAGTGTTGGCGGAGCGGAGAGCTCGTCGACTCGGTAAGTCGGCCACGCGGACGAATGGACCAAGGTACATGTTGACGAAAAGGACGATCTGGCTCGGTCTAATGGGACGGTCTAATACACTGAAATACGTACAGTGTTAATCACTGTTTGTCTTCATCAAACAACAACGCGTCATACCGTGCTCTGCCAGTTTGGATATTGTTGGAAATGTTGTTTTAAAATAAAAAGAGATGAAAAGATATGAGTAGTGAGTGTTGACAGCGCCGGACTGTGCCGAGTGCCGGAGAGCTACAACTGTGTCGACTCGACTTCGATGACTTCTCGCTCGACTCTGACGACATGTTACTCGCTTCTATTCGCATCTTCCGCGACACTCGCCTCATCAGCTCATTCAACATCGACTACGACGTACGCGCCCACCTACCTCTCATCATCATCATCGTCATCGTCATCGTCATCATCATCATCAGCAGTAGCAGCAGTAGCCGCAGCAGCAGCAGCAGATTTTCCATCTTTCATTTGCAAGTTGGTGAATAAGCACAAAATGGCGGTTTTGTTAAATTTCGTTGGAACCAAGGGATAGAGGGAATTTTGAATTCGGCAAAACCAGACTGCAGTATGAATAAACACCAAAGTTTCATCGACATCGGACAACGTATTCTTTGTAAGGTCAGTTTACCAACAGACACACAAACAGACAGACAAACAAACAGACAGACAGAGACAAACGCAGGGGGTACCACTACTAGCAGTAACCAACTTGATTATAGAGCATCGCGTGCTAATTTAGACGATCGACTTGTTCTGCACGCCACCCATGCAGTGGTCCAGTTGGTAGAGTATCGGACTCGTAACCGAGAGGTTGCGGGTTCGACTCACACCCGGTCCACTGCAAGCAACCTTGAGCAAGTTGCTAACCTACTGCCTGCTCAGGCCAACTCAGCCTCCTACCTTCAGCGAGACGGGAAATGAGTAGTAGCTACGCCTACGGGGTGAAGGCCTAGTGTGGCTGATTGGGGCGATGGTGTGTCTGCTAGCTGCACCGTCGGTCCAATTGTCCGTTAGCGCGGGCAGTGGATGGCCACATAAAGCGCTGCGGCACCACTGGCTCATGCCAATCAGCTGCCACTTCCGAGATGGCAAAGCGCTGCTGGTCACGAGTCTGACTCATGTAAGTGGCGCTATAGCAAGTGTCCAGACCTTTACCTTTACCTTTCACCCACTCACGCCACAACGGATTACATCTTTACAAGTAAACCATTCCTCAATCGTCCCGACCCTCTTACGAAATATAGCTAGCCCAATGCAGTACAATATACAATACACTACAGTATAAAAAACTTATATGTAACACAAAGCTATTCGTAGGCGCTGGGGTGACACGTGACTAGGCAATATAGGCAATGCTAAAAGGATGACTTTTAAGTTTACGCTTAAAAACGCTAACAGAGCTACAGTCTCTAATGTCATACGGCAGATCGTTCCAGTTAGTAGCGGCAGAGTGTTTGTAACAACGCGAAGATGAAACAGTTCGCATGTAACCTACAGAGAGGAGATGGTGAGAAGATGACCGTAAATTGCGACTAGGATTATGAATGGTTAAAAGGTCACGTAGATACGGAGGATTGTTGTGGCGCAAAACATTAAAAGTTATTAAAGCCTGTTTGTATAAAACACGCTGTTTGACTGCCAGCCAGTGCAGCCAAGCTATCGAAGGAAGCAGACAATTTTTACACAATTCATTATCCATCAGTTTATTAACACGCACAAGGCAGCGCTAATTAGAAAATACACACAGGACAGAGCAGCAGTAAATGCGAAAACAAATTAAATTATAGAGTATTGGCTTAGCTCTGCGGCCTTATAGGTCACTCATTTTATAGGCTGTGAAACCAATGTTTATTGGCTGCTAGCTAACGTGTCCGCATTATTCTAAGTTCACGTCTTCAGTGCAGTAACGGTGACAAGTTACGATATGACTTTACGAGTTTCGTACCAGATTCGTACGAGTGCGCGGCTAGTTTCGTGCGATTTTCGTGTTAATTCCGTATTGTACGCTCGTTTCATTCTAGTAGAGAACTCGTAGCACAGTTGTACGAGCTCGTATCATCGTATTTTTAACTATAGCTTGCTGGAGATTTGGAGACCGTACTTAAGCAAGTTATATGTTAGACTTAAGTTGGCAGTCATCTATTTGTCTGACGTGACGTGTTTGTAGACGCTTGTTCGATGGTTGCTAGCGGTCCGCAAGAATTATCGGACAGTTGCATATCACAACTGGAGACACGCATTCAACGTTTGCCAGTCAATGTTCGCTGTTCTTCAGGTAGTAACTGGACGCATCTTCAACGTGTAGCTTGCTGTAAGTAATCTGTTCTGCAATTTCGACAAAACCGCGATACGATACTGCAGTATTGGAGCAGCTCTGAGTCTGGCGAAAAGGGACAAGTTTTTATTCTGTCATCATCATCATCAGCAGCAGCAGCAGCATCACTGGCTTAAACATTGATATCGCTCAGCCTACACGCATACGCCTATCTGTACACGTTCGTTTCTCTTCAGCCTCAGTGGACGTGGGTCCAATTATCATGACCCGACCCACCCGACCCGACCCAGAATTAACATGAAACTGTGGACCCGACCCAGCCCGACCCATTTATGCACGACTTATAGTTTTGCCATCAGCTGCCGAATTTTTCAGCTTGTCCACCAAAGACTTTTCAACTCAGATGCCAACATCATCGTTTTACGCGCCACTGCTTTTTGCCCGGAAAACACGTCCTTAATATTGGAATAAACAAGTGTATCGGAGACGATACGAAAGCCGCCGCTCGTCAAAGCCTAAACTGCATTAAAAACAAAAAAAATAAAATATGGCGAAAAACGATTTTCAATATGGCGGATGGAATTCTTACACCCTGCAATGTGGCACGATTACGACATTGATTTCGTCAGGTGACTGCACCCTGCAATGTGACGTATGGCTCTGGAATCGTGACAGTGAATTCACCAAGTGGCAGCACCCTGCAATGTGATACGTGGCTCTGGGATGACATGCCATTGAATTCGCCCAAACGTCCGTCATATTGGAATTCTACATCTGGTTTTTATTTCCACACATCACCGCAGTCGACATGTCATTCTGTACCAGTCTGCGAAATTTTATTCAAATCAGACCACCCTCGGCAGAAAAAAATGACGTCCGGATTATAATGCGGATCGGGCTGAAAAGTTAATCAGTTAATGACATGTCCCGACATCTGTCGACACGCAACATTTCATGCAAATCCATACACGCGAACACGGGCAAAAACATATACCTGCTCCTTTGTCGGAGGTAATAACAAGAAGTTTGGCCGCCGCGTTCGGCCGACACGGTATGCTCCCGCTCGCCTGTAATGACACAGGTATATCATTTTGTTTCTCGAATGAAGAAGAGGCAGAGATGAGACGTACATACGACTCAGACGATCCATAGACACGGACTCCACGGACAAGATGCTCGTCCATGCCTTCGTCATGTCGCGTGTGGACTACTGTAACGCTGTTTTCGCCGTATCACCAAGATATATTACTGATATTAGTATGAAGATCAGAAACGCACAACAGGTTTTCTGCTGACCACGGCGTCTATTGTCAGTGTCAATGTATTTCGGAACACATTTCAACCGCCATGTGACAACTTCCGTTTGTATCTAAAAGCGGCTCGAACTAATTAGGAATTTAAACACATATAGACTAAATATAGAACGAGCGTTCATAAGTCGTTACGCTTGCTGCTTTGCTGCTATTCACGTCCGAAATCGTCAACTGTTTTTCGGCGACAAAATTCTACATTTTAGAAACCGATTTTCTAAAATCGGGCTCCGTTGCAGTGTTGCGGTCCCTCATTAGAATACTGCGTGCGAGTCTGGCGCAAATTGATACGGAAATAGCCGAGAAATACGCCAAACTAGGCAAGGCTGCAACGTTCCGTAGCGTATACGATATCCGAGAAAGGAATCCGGTTCCGGCATTCGGACTATGATCCGGATCGGGCTCTAAAGTTAATCAGTTCGTCCATGTCCCGACATCTGTCGACACGCAAAATTTAATCCAAATCCATGCACGCGTTTTTGACTAATCTTGTTAACAGACAGACAGACAAACAGACAGACAGACAGACAAACGCCGGCAATTGCATTTACCTCATCCTTCGTCGGAGGTAATTAAACGGTAATAAATGGCAATATTACAACTTCTTATCATTACAAATCATAGTCGTCGAATAATCGGTTTCTTGCATGTAAACTGTATATTTATTAAATATTTTGACACTAGACCCGACCAAACCCGACCCACCCAAGACGCAGAATTTTGTGACCCAACCCGATCCACGGATGGACCCGACCATGTCCAACTCTGAGCCTCAGTAGCCTATATTTTCACTGCTTATCCGCTGTCATTGTCGTCAAAAATCATTGTCTGTTTATTTTGACTCGCCAGGCAACTTCATGTTTCATGTCATATCTTTCACATTTATCTGCAAGTCTTCGACCGTAAAAAGAGGGCGGCTTTACGCGATGTACTTCTATTTGCTCATTTGTTCACACGGACCACGGGTGTCCCAAATGCTTATTCCCCCGTGAAAAACTTCACCTCCTTCCCGTGAGATTTAGCTAGCGGCGGGGGCTTAATCGTGGCACCCGTAAACGGGGGACATTTGTTTTTCTACATATCAGTTTATCGTTTTCATTCTTACGAATTTCATCATCCCTCACCATTCATTGCAGACTTAAACCTGTTTAACTCATTAGTCCTTTCCACCACACCCATCGGACTACATTTCCGTCCTGCTTCGGATTTCTTATGTTATGTTCACTGGTTTTAATTTTAATTCTTTTTCATTAATCTGTTTGATTCGACGCGGTATGCGTCAGGTTTGAGCATACAATGTATTTCGTCATTGGCAGCAGAAATACGACGTACGATAGAGCGTACGTACGGTGTGTGTGTGTGTTCTGTTGTCAGACGTGCAAGATGGCCGACTACCTGACTGACATGGAGAAGCTGGCGTTGATCGTCGCTTGTTTGTGTCACGATCTCGACCACAGAGGAACCAACAATTCTTTCCAACACAAGTCAGTTTTCACCGTGTCGTACGCATACTCTGCTCGTACGACGTGTCGTACGTCGTACCTCGTACTCGTGTCTACTTGTCTTTTCATGCGTTAAACATTAACGTAAACTTCGCTGATCATTTTAATGCGAGTGATATTAAATTTCAAAGTCAAAACATGCATAAGAATGGTTAATCACACGGTCACACGGTAGTGTTGTAAGGGCGACGCGTCAAGTCAATGGGAGAAGGCAAACTTACCCCTCTCACCACACCCACACCCCTTAAC
>Ga0209149_1000524_pt1 | contig 16231 bp, 2 predicted proteins | sample WorMetTyACAVOLI2_FD_187423 | JGI IMG/M metagenome (GOLD analysis project Ga0209149, IMG submission 187423) | Marine gutless worms symbiont microbial communities from Max Planck institute for Marine Microbiology, Germany - Olavius algarvensis... ... | reverse complement strand
TAATGGTTACTTACTTACTAATAGGATGACGTCATTATGACGTCATAGGATGACGTCATAAAACTACTTCCGGTCCCGAACCGGCCTCTTCACAGTACTTATAGCAATTCCGTCTGTCTGTTTATCTGTCCGTTTGTGTGTCCATCCGTCACGTTCCGGTATTCTATGAAAACGGCTTGACAGTGTAATAGTTTCTTTACCGCACTGTAGCCCAATCATTCTAGTTTTATGATTATCAAACAACTTCACGAAATTCCGACGAGATCACCCCTTCCGGGGGCGCGAAATACAGGTGGGGTATAAAAATTTAGCGATTTTCTACCAGTAATATTTAGTCGCTGTATCTCGTAAACAACACAAGATAGAGCCATAGTTACTATGGAAGACAAACAGGAAACCGCAGCTAAGCTTTCGAACGGTACCAGTTCCAGTGACCTTGAGTCACCTCTAACCCACAGTTCAACGCCAAGTAACTCGAAAATGGTACTACAAGATAGAGCTATACTTACAATGGCCGACCAATAGAAAGTCGCATATGATCTATCGAACGGCGCCATTTGCAATGATCTTGAACGACCCCTAACCCAGTTTTCAAGGTCACGCCATTCTTTGATGCTGGATATATCACAAATGGCTAAAGATACGGCCATAGTTACTATGGAATGTGAATAGGAAACCGTACCCAGGCTTTCAAATGGTGCCATTTTGAATGACCTTGAGTGACCACTAACCCACATTTCAAGGTCACGATAAAATTCACCGTCAAATAACTCGACTAATAGTAAGTTATGTATGATCTATCCAATGGTTTCATTTCCATTGACCTTAAGCGACCCTTAACCTAGATTTCAAGGTCACGAGGTTACTATTGATGCTCTCGACGTATTGTGTGCGCAGCTGACGCGCGATCTCTTTGCGATAGCTAAGCTCTTGTTGCATATCCGTAAAGGTGGTACACTGCATTTTCATTTTCTTCGTGAATACTCACGAGTTGGTTTGGGTACGAGATGGTATTGGCTACGGGTTGACTTAGGTACGGGTTGGCGTTGGGTACGAGTTGACGTAGGTACGAGTTGGCTAGGTACGAGTTGGTTTGGGTACGAGTTAACTGAAAAGCCTTTATTTTTAATCATAATTTATGTCGATACTGAGAGTAGTTGATTGTTCTCTTGAATATATGTGATTTTAGTGCGAGTATCGTTTATAAACAGCGCACATTATTTACCGAGGCACAACAAAACTCGCCACGCGCCCTGTTGCAGCGAATTTACTGTCATGATAGCTTTAAGCGTTTTCGTGTGATGTTGCTAACAAACAAACATGGTTACAAAGTTACAAAAACAACACAACATTTTCAAATGCAGTGTTCATGTCAATCATGTGTTGATTATCTATTGCCTTCCATGCCGCGAATATGAACTTTTAGACCTATTAGTTTTTTTAACGCTTTATTACTTAAACTGTTAATATTTTATTGTCTAAAAGCTTTTAAGCACATTGGCTTAAGCACATCGAAAATTCATGTTTCTTCTCTCCCCTAATCTATTTGAAGTGGCAGAGATCCATTCCCAGACACCAGAGTATACAGGTTTGCCCGTTTTCGCCGCCCATGCTGTTGGTCGCTATATAATACTGGCAGATTTATAGGATTTTGGCATGCGGGGCGCGGATGGAGACATTCAGTTAATCATCGTCTCCCTCCACTTTTCCCTTCATTTCCAGTCCAACATTATTATAAGTTAAACTCAGTAATAACGTACAATTTTTGCATTGCATGCCGCACCGCCCGATCCGACTCTTTTGTATAATAATACAGGGTGGTCCAAAAAACTGCACCATTACGTTTGCAGGCATAACTTTGGTAAATGTTGACCAATGTTCAAAATTCTTACACTTTTGGACTTGGCAATAAAGTTGCATCAAGATCCTTGTATCTCCCAAATAAGCGTGTGGCTTACACTACCTTGATGTGAAATACAAAAGATCAAAAATAGCAAACATCTGATATATTGGGCACAATAACGTCGGTTTACTTTTAATGTTCACCAAAACTGGGAAATTATAAGTTAGCACATGTGTGCTACTTAGTCAAATTAAATACTTAAATGTCCTTATTTAATAAGCATACATGCACGGAGACATTTGCGCCACTCATTTATTGCGCAATTCATCATGCTTTGCTCCATGCCATGCGCCAGATAACGTTACTCTGCTTCAGTTCATCAACATCGTGAACGTCTGGTAGAGCCATAACTGCATTTCTCCCCAAATTCTGTAGTCAACAGGGTTCAAATCTGGACTGTTGGGAGCCGTAGATTTAGTGAAATGAAAGCTGGTGTCACCCATTACAGAAGGCTGATTATCTCGCTATCTCGGTGTGCAGGAGCACTGTCTTGCTGGAAGATAAAGAACTCGCCAGAGATCTCACGCATGACAGGCAGTATAGCTGCTCAGTCAGCAGCACGTCACGGCAGTATGTGCCATTAATCTTAACCCCAGTATCGACGAATATGAGGTTCGTTTACCCGAATTTGAACACGCCCACGAACACCAGCTTGCTGAAAGTCGAACGTGTCCGCAGCAAATATTTCACAGGGTAGTGTATTGTCATGCTTAAGATGCGGTGGGAAATATAATAAGGGTTTGCTGTAAATTTACTGCAGAATCCAACAGTGAAAGAATTTTTAAAATCGATAAACAATTTTGCTACAGTTATGCCTTCAAACGTAATAGTGGCACATTGCAGGTTTTTCGACCACCCTGTATACGTTATGAATGTTTGTGTTCTCGTGCTCAACGCGAAAGCATTATTGTAATTGTAGGCAAGACACGCGATGTCAGCGACATCAGACTCATGGCGTATTATATACGTTGTTTTGAAGTTGCTGGCCTGCTTCGTGGCAATCTCACATGCATCTCACTTTCGTGGTGGTTTGGTGCATTTGAAGACAGTTGGACCGATCAGCCGAACGGCGGATCTTACCCTTGATGTTACCCAAAGATACGGATGGCGTCGGACGTACGGGCATGATACTTATTGCGATGCCTCGACAATTGCTAGTAGACATATTATTGCTGATCTCGGGTATCTGACGTGTAGAGTAGGATGCCCAGGCCGTCTGAGTGTAGGAATTTACTGCACAGATTATAGCGTCACCGGTGATTGGTCAGTTGGCGAAAGAATACAGAGAATATCGATGCCTTTTGCACCAGTCATGGAAGCATCGTTTGCCAGCGCAGCATGGATAAACCATCTTGTTATAGGTGGTGGAAGTAGTTGGGAAGTTAAAGCCAAGCTAAACTTGAATACAACGCTGGCAAAGAGAACAGAAAACGCATCGCCGGAGACGAAGATGGCCCCGATTCTGAACTTGTTGTATGGTTGTAATCACACGATAACAATTCCAGTGGAAGATGCTGATGGCGACGTTGTGAGATGCAGATGGGCTGAGTCCAGATTCGGAGAGTGTGGCGGTGTGTGCCAGGCATTTCCAGGTGCAGTTCTTAATGAACGCGATTGCACAATGTTCTACACTGCTACAGGAACTGTTGGTTGGTATGCCGTAGCCATTCAGATTGAAGATTTCTATTCGACAATTGATACCGTGCCGTTCAGCAGCGTTCCTTTGCAATTCCTTGTCAATGTATATGAGTCATCATTTGATAATGCTTCATGTTATGGCAAACCCACGTTTTCATGGCCAACAAGACGCGATGGTGCCTGCGTCGGAATTCCACTTAATTCCACGTTTCACGAAGCCATCATAGCTGAAAGCGGAGGTCCTGGGATTAGCATCCAAGACATCGCAACTCAGTCACCGCTCGGAGTGATAAAATCTGACTTGGCTGTGGGGCCGGGTATGAACAACTGGCATGTTAACATTACATGGATTCCACTTCCTTCGCAAGCTGGAAACAATATTTTCTGCTTCACAGCCGCCGACAGCAGTGGCGCTAATTCGGATCAAAACTGTATAATATTTGCAGTAGGAACACACCCGCCTGTTTTGAAAAACGGATCTTTGTTTCCAACTGGAGAGCTGTTTCCAAGCAACAGTAACTGGAGGTTCGAATTCGACCGCCAATTTGTTAGACCATCGCGACCGGCGTACATAAGATTTTACGACGAAACTGACACAGAAATTTTTAACATCGATACCTCTACAAATACAAACGTCAACTTTCCAACATCAATGTCAGACTTCAGTTTGACATTTATGACTACATACATCTTTAAGGAAAAAGTTACTTACTATATTACAATTGATCACGGAGTAGCCTATGGAACAGAAGCGTGTGGTCCCGAGTCAGTTGGGGTCTTTGACGCATTCTATTGGCGATTTATAATTAAAGACGTTACTCCGCCAGTGCTAACTTTTCTCCCATACCAGACGTATTCGAGCGGAAGTATTGAGATTGCGTGGACTTACGATGAATCTGCGACTAGTATATGCCTCATACAGAGTCCACAGACTAGTTTCAGGATACCATGCAATGAGACCTTGTCCTTATTTAACTTGACCGAAGGAGATTTCACGTTGTTCATTCAGGCGTCGGATGTCAACGGCAACGCTAAGCAGTATCAGACAAGTTGGTACGTCGATTTGGAAGCGCCTGTTGTTTCCATAACGTCCAAACCGCCGCTGATAATAAACAAACCATCGGCAGTTTTCACAATGACCTGTTCGGATCGATCGCCTTGTCAACTCTGGTGCGCCGATCACTCGTTAAACCAAACGGAACCGACATTTGTGAATTGTTCGTTAACATACGCGACATCCTCTCTAACTGACGGTGTGTGGGCGTTTACAGTGTACGGTGTAGACGACGTAGGCAATGTTGGTGAACGAGTGACATACACGTGGACCGTTGACACAATTGCTCCAACAATTGTACCACTGCCAGACATCACGGTAGCTTGCGGAAGCCCGTACGACCCGTCGAGAACAGGAATTCCTAGGTATTCTGATAGTACAGACCCGACGCCGTCAGCAAGTTACAACGACGCTTTAGAAACCAGTTGTCGGACTGTTCGAACATGGACAGTGACAGACCATGCTAACAACACTGCCAACGTTACACAAATTATATCGTTCACGAACGTCATCGGTCCATCTGTTGGTGGAGCTGAGGAGCTATTTGTACCATGTGGCGAGACTGACAGGCTGTCATCGCCTGATTACGTGATCAAGGCGCTTAACATTACAAGTCCTTGCGGCAGGAAAGTTACAGTGGATTACACTAATTCTAGGCCTATAACTGACTGCGGTATTACAGTAACACGACAGTGGCGCATAATGGATGACTGCAACAGTGTCACTTATTTCACTCAAACTATACACGTACTGTTTCAGACTTTTCCGGACTTTCCAGCAAATGGACAAAAGCATGTCCGACTTTATCCAACGTTAGGATGGCCGACATATCCCCAGTCACAAGGCTACAATGTATATGTTTGGCAATACGGTTCCGACGAACCAACGACACCAACCTCATTTGTGCAAACATGGAGACGAAGGTACTTTATCTCTGATGCACTGCCTCCAAATACAAGATTTTTATGGAAAGTCGGTTATATAGTTCCATTCGGAAACGGTACGCGAGAAATTTCGAGCCCAACTTGGGGATTTGAAACTGAGAGCTTTGCAGATCTGTCACTGATAAGTGTACAAGTTCCGCCAACAGCATTTTCAGGGTCGTCATTTTCAGTGACTTGGATAGTTGAAAATGTTGGGAACGTGAGTACAAGTCTGTCGACTTCAGTTTACTACGACGCTATCTACTTGAGTAGATCTTCAGACTTTCCCGATGCATACCTATCAACACTGGCCCACCAGCAGAGGTACGTAGATCCACAAGATGGATACACATTTAGCGACGATGTAAACCTGAAGCCATCGGACATTGGCGATTTCTATGTGTTTGTTATTGTTGACGTATATCGACGTATTGCAGACTTCTCCACTGCCAACAATCGTCTTTTAGCAGTACAACCGGTGCATGTTAAATTAACTCCACCTCCAAACCTACAGGTAAAGTCAGCTAATATAGTTGGTTCCATAAGGTCCGGACGACAGACAACGGTAAGGATAACTGTTGAAAATTCTGGATTTGGAATTACGCAAGCTAGATGGTGGTATGATCGCCTTTATTTGTCAGTGGATGACCAAATAAGCCCTGACGATCACATCTTAACGACGAGAGTTCACAACGGAGCATTGGCTTCGGGTCAGCGATACATTTCCTCAGTTGTTGTGACAATACCAAACGCCATTTACGGGGACTACCACATTATTACCAGCGCAGATATTTCTGACCATGTTTTTGAACACACTGATGAGGATGACAACGATTTCGTGCTGAAAATTTCAATAGTATTGTCTCCATATCCGGATTTAATTGTGTCAAATATTACTGTTCCGAGTGTTGCGACGACTGGTGATACTCTTCGCGTGCTTGCTGTCATTAGAAACGCTGGCTCTGGAGAACCGTTTGAATACCATTGGAAAGATGAGATGAATATAACATCCAGTACGAATGGCGTCAACATTTTTTCCGCAAAGAATCATTATATACCAGGCAGTAATCCGTTTGTACATGATAGTACTTACGTGTCCTTGTTTGAATACACAGTTCCTCCAAGTGCACGAAGTGGAGAGTACAACGTCACAGTACTGGCAGACGCTTTAAACCTAGTGTTTGAATTCCAATCTGATGACAACAACCAGGAAACTGTGGTGATGAGAATAAATCAAGTACTCCCTGATCTAACTATAGGACCGAGTTCAGCAGTTGTAATCGAAAACAGCACAGGAAACTACTTGACAATGAGCATTTCCGTACTGAACAACGGTCCCGGAAGACCACAAATCCCATCATGGGAGAACGCAGTCGTACTGTCAAATTCACGCACAACAGTCCAACTATCGTCATTTTTGTCACCAAACATTTTCTTTCAAAATCGCTTGGTATCAAATCTAACGACGTATATTTCTTCATCTGTTGTCGGCACGTTCGACGCTTATGTGTCTGTTGATTCGAGAAATCAAGTTCTCGAAGTCAACGAGAGTAATAACTATCTGTATATCGAACGTGTGACTTTTCAGGAACGAATACCTGATCTCGCCGTTAAAACTGTCAACGTTACTAATAATGCGCAATCCGGATCAATCATTGTCGTCGCGTGGACTGTGGAAAATGTTGGAAATCTAGCAAGTAGGCATCAGCTGTCGTGGTTTGACGAAATTACATTAACGGCGGAATCTGGTATAAAACTTTCTTTGTTGCGCGTGCTGATTTCTTTTTCAGATGACTTGCAGCCACAGGAGAACTATGAACGGCAAAGGAACGTGACAATTCCTACCAATGTTGCTGGACTGTATAGACTCGGAGTAACAACGGCTTTGTACGTGAGCAGAAATATCGGTGTGGAACTTAACCAAGGCAACAACTATATCGAATTGCCTATAGCGATAAGCACGCCACCGTCGCCGGATTTCAAACCGATATCTTGCAGCTACGAGATCAGCTCGCAGTTTGCTACTAGACTTCTGTCCGTAGTGTGTACGATTACAAACTTGGGCAATAGCATGGATAAGCCCATGAAGTGGACTGATCGAATATCGCTTGTAAATGCTGATGGAAGTGCCGTGCTTACAACCCATGTTACCGGTGTTAGGAAACTGTCGTTTGGGGACACGTACGCAAGCTTTGCAACATTGGTTGTTAGCCCAAATGTATACGGTTATTTTCAAATTGCGATAGATGTCGATTCGTCGAACAACGTTACTGAAATTGGAGGAGAAAACAACAATGCATTGCGAGTGTCATCCGTTGTGTCTATCCAACCTGGACCATCTCCGCGGCTCTCAGTTTCCATAGAACCGTTAAAACAGTTGATGTTTCAGAGCGGTGAAACGTTGTCATTAAACTGTTCTGTTACAAACACAGGTGAAGCAGATTTGTCGTCGTCAACATGGACAGATTCATTATTTTTACTTTCAATACCAGATGCAACCAAACAACAGGTAATGTTTTCTGGATTTCTGATAAGCTCAGTCATTAACAATTATCAGTTAAAAATTAGCGGTTCTTACCGTGAAACGTTCCACGGTGTGTTGCCTTATTCTATTCGTGGCCAAACGTATGTGTACGTTGTAACTGACGTCAATGACCGCTTGCCAATAAGAACCGGATTAAGCGACAGAGCAGAGTATCTAAACGCAACTATTGACATACAACGGGGACCACTTCCAGACTTACAGATCTCATTAACTGGAAATGTGAGCACACTGCATGTTCAGTCAGGTCAGGTGTACGAATTAGAGTACACTGTTAGCAATATAGGCAACGCCACGGCTTCAGGGATCTGGTACGACTCTGTTTACCTCAGTCAAGAAAAATTAATCGATCCATTCGACATCGCACTGAAGACGGCGGCGAGACCTCGTGCACTTGGCAGAGGAGAAAGCTACACACATAAACTGTCGTTCGTAGTCCCGTTCGATTTGACAGCTGTTACTTACTACTTTATTGTTACGGTAAATGTTCGCAGAGAAGTTTTCGAGTCGTCGTTCGATAACAACAATGACTACCAATTGACTGAAATTGTAGTTCTGCCTGCTGTTGACCTGGTGGTGATGAATGTCACCAGTTCAGTGTCAAACGCCACTTATTTGGACAATGTCGAATTCCAGTGGATTGTTGCAAATAACGGAAGCATAGCTACATCCGGATACAAATGTGATTCAGTCTATCTATCCTCCGACGATATATGGCACATAACTGACGTGACTGTAGTTATACCTCGCTGTAACAGTTTTCGTCTTGATCAGAAAGGCTCTGCTTCTGATTCTTCAATATACCGCAGTACCGGAAAAATTCCACCCGTAGCGAAAGGCTCATACAAGAGCATTGTTCGAACAAGAAGTAATGTTAAAGACTACAATTTACTAAACAATATTGCCGTCAGTGCGTTGCACATGTCAGTCTATCCTCCAACGATTAGCCTCGGCGAAAATAAGACGTACAGCTTAAACACAAATGAACACATGACGTTCGAATTGACGAACATTCCAGTTGGAATTGGACTAATAGTCAGGTTAAATACATGGTACGACTTAGCCTATCACGGGTTGTTCATCAAAAGAAATGGCCCACCGGCAAACAACGACTATGATGTAGCTTATAAGCAGACTGGAACAACGCAACAAACGGTGTACGTGCCGTACACAAAGTCTGGCGATTACTATTTGTTAGTTGAAAGTGCCAGTTCGGCGTTTAGGCAATCCTATCAGGTTTCCATTTCAGTCAAGGAGGCAAAATTTGAAGTAACTAGTGTATATCCGTCTCTTTTGGCAAAAAGTGCCACAGTCACTATCAGAATATCCGGAACTCTGTTCGGAAGAAAACTAAGAACGTTCTTGACGAACGATTCCGAAATACAAACCACAGCGACAAAGATTTATCGATACACATCGGAGGAGACGTATGCTACATTTAATACACGTGAACTATCGACTGGAACCTACGGTGTGCTGTTACAAGATGTTGGTCGCAATCAGAGCTATGAACTTAAAAATGCCTTGATCGTTTCAGGACTAGCAATAGCAGGAAAATTTCAAGTTGACATTTTAACACCCAGAGCACTACGACCCGGCCGGCCAGGTATTTTAGAAATAAAGGTAGACAACGTTGGCTATTCTGATGTACCTATGCCACTTTTATTACTTGTTGCTGATAACAGTATTAAACTGCTTTCGACGCAATCAGATGTAGGCATCTTGCCGTCGGAGAATATTCTCTTTTTTCCTCTGAACAAAAATCGCCCGCCGTCCATTATTTTGCCAAAATCTACTGCAGTGTACTCATTCCGCGCGGTCCCGAATGACGTGGACTTTGTCGGTAACGTACCTATTTCTTTGTACGTTGCCAAAGACGAACTAGTACTGACGATTCTGCAGCAGTTTAAAGCGGAACTCAAACCAACGAATGTTGCCAGTGACGTATGGGATATTGTGTGGACAAACGTCGAGCAGTGCTTCGGAAGCAATCCGACAAATTTATTGCATGCGATCAACGGTCGCTTTACTCAGCATTACGCTGCCGTGAATCCGATCGACAATCTCATTGGACATGTCGTGGGAGTAGTTGATGGAGCAGTACCAGATCTAGTTCTGTCAGAATCAGTCGACGTCGAGGACCGCACATATTCGTCTTTGCTCAGTCTGAGCATTGTGCGCACCTACCCTCACCAGCTCACTGTTCGCAAAGCAGTTGGACTTTTTGGCAGGAGTTGGTTATCACCAGTGCTTGAAATGACAGCTGTTGTGTATGCAAACAGTGTTCGTCTCATAAAACAACGGCAAGAGTTTACTTTTACGAGCGTGGATGACAACCATTTATATACTAATCATCGTTTACATGATGATCGTATTAAAATAAACGACAAGGCTGTAATATACTCTTCAAAGGGCATTTTATACATTTTCGACAAAAATTCAGGCTTGCTGAAGAAAATTACTGATGAAACTGAGATAGAATTTATTACTATAACGTACAACGTCAACAGTATGCCAGTTAGGTTAACACATCATTCAAGTGGTAGCACGATTACCGTTGTATACGGCAGCATTGGCTTCATTTCTAACGTTGAACTTTCACAATCGGGAGTCATCATATCACAAGTCTACTACAGTTACAACGAGGACGGCTATTTGATAAGAGTAGCCGGTGACAGTGATACTGAGTATCAGTACACGGCAGACGGTGATCTGAGCTTGATTATTCAAGGTCAGCAACGAACAGCTATCACGTACGATGCGATGTATTTGATGGCAGGAGCTGTTGATTATTTTGGAGATGTTGTCCTCCAGGAACTTCATATTCGTCGCTACTGCGATGGAAGCATCGAGAGTACTGTTTCACCTCAGAACCTGTCGTCATTATTTGCGTTCGGTCTCGGCGGAGAACTAATACAGAACTCTGCAGTCGATGGTTCACCAGTCAGTGTCCAGCGCGATAATGTCAGAGATAAGGTATACGTTACTGTTGGCGACGAGTTAAAACAAACTCACTCGTTTGATCGTAGTTCCCTGACGTACACTATAGCGAACGCCAACGATGACAAGCTAGCAGTGAAATTGCGACCAGATGGCAGGGTAAGGAGCATAGGCGACACACACTCTGCATATTACAACGCGACATACACAGGTAATCTTGTATCAGCAGTTAAATTCAGAGACGGGAGGCAGCAGAAGTTCACATATAACGATAAAGGACAACGTACCTCTGCCACTCTGCGTGATGGATCTCACTTAAGTTATAGCTATGACGACAAGCAATATCTCAGCGTTGTTCAGACATCGTCTGGACGTTATGTTTATAGCCATAACTCTGACGGCTTGCTGACCGCTGTATCGTCACCGGACGGCGGTACAACCACTTTGGCATATAACAGCCAAGAGCTTCCAACTTCAGTTGTATATCCTGACGGCACCGCACTCAGATACACGTACAATGAATGCGGTCGGCGAAGTTCACTTACTTCTAATACAGGCTACAACTGCAGTTATGTGTATGACAGTTTATGTCGACTGTCCCAGGTTGTCGACAGCAGTGGTACAGTTTTTGCTGCATATGAATATGGACAACATTCGCGCATAGTGAAGAAGCAACTTGGCAATGGGATGTACACAGAATACACGTATGAAAGCGGGTCACTTCGGTTACAGAAGTTGCGTAATTTTTTTCCAAATAGAACATTAATGTCGTATTATGCTTACGTGTACAACGAAGGGGGATATCGCATCGAGACTGAAACGCACGAAGGTATTTGGAAATACCGATATGATGCTGCCGGTCAGCTGATTGAATGGCGGTCTCCTTTCAGCAACGTGTATGAAAATATTGAATACAGTTCGAACTTAAACCGCAAATCTAAACAAACCGCAACTAACAAATCGTTTTATACCACGAATTCTCTGTATCAGTATACAAAGTATGGTAATGCTGAAAATTTTACATACGATATAAATGGCAATTTGCTTGACACATCAAAACTTGTAGGAACAAGAGTGTATGTTGAACGATTTGCTTATGATCAACTGGGTCGTTGTACAAACGTTATGACAGACCAGTTGACTTGCCGGTATCAATATAATGTGTTTGGAGCAGTTTCAGCTAAGAACTGTTCAAACGGTTACTACACAAAGTACTTGGTGGATCCGTTTGGAATACACGGAACAAGTATACTAGCAGAACAAACCGCATCTGATCAGAAGAGGATGTATTACGGGCAAGAACATGGACTGATTGCCACACTTGAGTCAGTTGATCCCGGCGATGCCGTCTTTTATATTTTCGACGGTGATGGATCAACAATACAAACAGCAAGTCATGCTGGAGAAATTCTCATGAGTTATTTCTACGATCCATTTGGACGCGTATTGTCAAAATCTATGGACGATCTCAACGTATTTAGATTTCTTGGTCAATATGGCATTCAAATATTAAGAGAGACTGCTAGCATAGTTCTTGTTCGAAATCGCCTTTACGATGCCGAACATGCTAGGTTTATATCACCGGATCCAACGGGAGTGTTCGGAAGTCCAACAAATCCATACACATTTGCAAATAACAATCCTTTGACGTTCAAAGACACCAATGGACTATACTTATTTCTGTGGCCGATTGTCACATTTGTGGGAAGAGCCGTGCTCTATGACATTGCCAAAAGAGTAGTCAAAAGAGCCGTGAAAGGAGCTGTGATAGAAGCCATTAAAGGAGCTGATAAATATTTCTATGAACTGAGTCTTTCGGGAGATAAGTTTGACTGGCGTAAATTAGCTGAAGCAGTAGGCAAAAGTGCTCTGAACGGTGCAATCACGTCAGCCAATCCCTACAAATCTCTTAAGAGTCAATTTGCCTTTAGCTTTTTCGCAACTCTCCTAACGGGAGGCAATTTATTGGATGCATTGGAAAGTGGCGCTGTTAATTTTATACCCGAAGAATTGCGTCCACTTTATTCTAAGTATCGATCTACTTTTGACGTTTTAGTGTCGAAACTTAGCAAGAACAGCAAGCTCACTGATTTGCTAATAGATCGCTTTATGCAATGGGTTGGATCTATAGATCCCAATGAAATTACTGGACCTGTCGGCTATGGCGATGCCAATTATATATCTGCTGACCAGAGTCTGTTGTATAAAATCGAATTTGAAAACAATCCTAACGCTACGGCCCCAGCTCAAAAAGTTATCATCCGTTGTCCAATCGATTCAAACCTTGAACTTGGCTCTTTTAAGGCAGGATTGATCAAATTTGACGTATACGAAAAAGACTATGAATATCGAATTGCTGAAGTTATCGACAGAATAAATGCAACAGATACAACCGAAACGTTGGTGAATGTACAGGTTTACATAGATCCAATAACCAAGGAAGCAGTTTGGCGGTTGGAGTCAATTGACCCTTTGACTAATTCGCAACCCAGCAATCCTCTCGTCGGATTTCTTCCACCGAACAATGGAACAAATGGTCAGGGTTATGTAACTTTCAGTGTTGATCTGAAAAGCAGCGTACAGTCACTGACAAAAGTAACAGAAAACGCCCGTATAGTCTTTGATGAAAACCCACATATTGACACTTCGACTATCTTCCACACTGTTGACAAAACAGCTGGGACTGTTTCCATCAATGTATCCACGCTGTTTGACGGTGTTTTGTTTAATATGGTAACAGAAGACGTAGGCTCAGGTGTAAAGTCAGTAGACCTTTATCTTATAGTCGACGGATCTGTGGAGCTGATAAAGTCAGATATCAATCAATCTGTAGTCATCGTTGAGCTAACTGGAAACGTTCTGCACACCGTCGTGGGCGTGGTCACAGATAACGTCGGCAACACAGGGACTGTGGATACTTCCGGATCGGTTGGCGTTTATGTACCGACGGACTGTCCTGCGAACTGTTCTGGCAGAGGTCAGTGTGGCTCGGGAGGTGTGTGTATCTGTGACTCGGGCTACGGAGGTTACAACTGCAGTTTAAATGTAACGTTGTCATGTGAGCCGCCGATCCTTGAGGTTTCACACAGCGACTCTGTCCACAATGACTCACTTGTCGTATTCGTCAGCGCCAGATCTTCTCAGCCCGAACCTGCCGCAAGTCATTTGGTGAGAATCGCATGCGAGCCGAATGACACTGTCATCAGCAAAGGACGACTGCAGTCTGACGGCGTGTACCTTGATGAAACCGACTTCGGCAACGTACAGTTTACTACGCCTGACTGGTTTTATGGACTCCTCGTCTGCACGATAAGGGCAACCGTCGTGGACGTCTGTGGAACGAACGTCAGGGCTGTACTAATGGCAGTACACGTGGTTGCTCTTACGGATCAAACTACTGTCAAAACCGACACTAGTGCAGCAACGGCGGTTCACGCAACGGCTCCTACTGTCCGACGTGACGCAACGGCTTCTGTCATGACACCAATAACAGCTATGACCGGTTCTGTTTCGCAGTTACCAGGTGAAGGAGGAAGGACAGGCAGTGCGACTGGGACACCAGCGTATATTTCACAACCTGATGCAACCGCGGCAACGGTGGTTCATGCAACAGCTTCTACTGTCCGACGTGACGCAACGGCTTCTGTCATGACACCAATAACAGCTGTGACCGGTTCTGTTTCGCAGTCGCCAGGTGTAGGAGGAACGACTGGAAGATCGCCGTACAGCGGGACTGCAACACCGGCATATATTTCACAACCTGGTGATCGTACGTCACACCGGACGTCATCCGCAGCCTCCGTGACTATCACCAAGGTTGCCGTTACACAAGTGTCTGCTAGCGAAGTGACAACTACCGCTACAATATGGGGTGCTTGGTCCAACTGGACTCCATGTTCTAGGACATGTGACAATGGAGTTCAAGTACGCACCCGACAGTGTTTGCTATCACCGCCAGAAACTTGCGGTCCAGGCAACACGGGTCGAAAATTCTGTCAGTTATCACCTTGCCCAGGTAAGGCGTTCATTCAATCTTATTTCCTCTTCTGTGACAGGCCTACTTTTAAGAACACAATATAACGCTTATTAGGCGCCGCTTGCAACAGCGAGAGCGCCTTTACGCAATGGTTCTGTTTGTTCGTCTTTCTGTCTGTCGCCAAAACGCGTACACAAAAACACGATTTTCTCAAAAATTAAGCAATTCAGAGCTGTGGTCTCTATTGACGACAAGTCCCACATGGGCTTTTCAGAGAACCCATTATTGGACTTTCAAAATTCAAGATGGCGGGGATCTGCCAGCTTAAAAATCGTGAAATCGCCTATCTCGACGAAAAATCACCCGATTTTGATGAAACAATGGTACACAAATGCAGATTTGGAACTCAATGACAGCCAGGTGACCAAATATAAAAAAAATAAAATTCAAGATGGCGGACGGCCGCCATTTTAAAAATCGTTTTGGCCATAACCACACAGCCGACTGAGGTCACGTGACATAATATCTAAATTTCGAACATTCAAGATGGCGGTCGGCCGCCATATTGTAAATCGTAAAATCGCCATATCTCGACGAAAAATCATCCGATTTTTATGAAATTTGGTACACTACTGCGCATTTAGAACTAGGTCACAGTCACGTAATTCAACATGGCGGACGGCCGCCATATTAAAAAATTGTTTTTCATTATAACTCAGCAGCCGATTGCCCGATTTTAGTGAAATTTTGCGCAGGGAAGCGGAATGGTACTGGCGATAGCGGTCACATGACATAAACTCTTAAGTCTTAATTTCGAAAATTCAAGATGGCCCATGTACGCTATATTGCAAATAATTAAATCTGCATATATCAAGGAAAAATCATCCGCTTTTGATGAAATTTGGTGCACAGCAGCATTATTTGGAACTCGATGACAGGACTTTGTGTATTCGGCGGACTGCTCTGTGTAGACATTGTGACGATTGGTTCAGCAATGGTCATCTTTGCTGTTTTGACTGTCTTTTGACTGTTTTTGACTGTTTTTAGCCAACCGTCTATCATGGGCGCCGGAAGCAAATGTGGATTGGTATGGCAAGATCCTCCCCTCCCTCCCTCCCTCCTCTCCCCTCCCCTTTCTTCCCGCCCCTCCCCTTAGAAGTAAGCCCCTACCCTCCCCTTCCGTGCCCTCCCCTTTCCTCCCCTCCCTCCCCTTAGAAGTAGGCCCCTACCGAGGCCTCCCCTTCCCTGCCCTCCC
>Ga0209149_1000523_pt1 | contig 16249 bp, 8 predicted proteins | sample WorMetTyACAVOLI2_FD_187423 | JGI IMG/M metagenome (GOLD analysis project Ga0209149, IMG submission 187423) | Marine gutless worms symbiont microbial communities from Max Planck institute for Marine Microbiology, Germany - Olavius algarvensis... ... | reverse complement strand
TTTGACCTTTTGACCTTGAAGTCGGTGTGGGAGTCGCATGTGACCTGGGGTACCCCTGTGCAAAGTTTCGTCTTCCTAGGCCTTTTGGTTTTCGAGTTAGAGCCGATGTACGCGACATCAGACAGACAGACAGACGGACGACAAACGCCGATCATCGCTTAATGCCCCCGTCATTGAAAATTACAGAGAACACACTGACATCCATTTGAACATTGTGTGCTAAATTGCAAATGAGTCCAGTTTCATGATCGTGATATTATTATTTGCTTTCAGCAACAAACCAAAAATGCAATTTTCCAAAACGAAACTATCAGTGTTAAATCCGATGAACAGTCTGCGAAGCAATCACGGTTACAAATGGTGTTCAAAATGTCCACCGTCTGCGTTTACACACGCTCGCAGTCGAGTACGCTACTGATACGGTAACCATGCTGTTTTGATAAAATGAAAAGTGCGTCAATGTTGACGTCAGAGTGAGCAATATTGACGTCAGTAAGTAAACAGTATTGGAAGCTGCAATTTTCGAGTACCAATTTATAATTGCTAATATTTCAATGATAGTAAGACGGATTATCTCGAAAGTTCGTAATTTTATCGAAATTAGATGCTTATTTATGCTGTTAAATAATAACCAAATAAAGTTTTGTATTTTTTTTTAAATTTAGACATATTTAGGGGAAAGCACTTAGTTCGGAACACAGTGTAGAACCCACCAACAAGCAACGTTTAATGTAGTAACTACAGCCAGTAATGACTAGTATTCTTGGTCAACAACAAGATATGACAGCTATATTAAACCTCGTCTTGCCTCCCATTGCAGGGTGCTGCCACCTGGCGAATTTAAAGTGATACTATTACATCCGCCAAAATATATAATGGAGCTAGTGTTGCTAACGTTGTTGTAAATATCTTGCTGTTGGTCGCATGTCATTTTTTACTTCCACATCCGTCTCCGCTGGTGTGCACATGGTCATATTACTCGCATCAGAGCTGACCCCTACAATGTAACACCGCCGACAGGGAAGGGACGACAAATACATCCGGAAACGACCGCCTTCACGACGACCGTATCAGCTGCGACCGACCATTCAAACTGCCGCCAGATTGTCATCGATCTCTCGAACCAGCCCGGGGTCGTATAGAGCTGCTTACAATGCCCATAGCTGAACTGCACGGCTGCCAATGTCATGTTCAAGCTCGATATCAAGGTGTGGGATGCATCTCGACACGTGTCTTGACGTAGTAGCACGGCTTGTGATCAGGATTTAGCCAATGAACGTCACATCCCACCGTCATCATGTCACTACTATCACCTTTATTTTTTCACCCGTGCTGTTCGTGATTGGAACATTCTTCCTGAAGCGGTCGTCAGGGCGTCTTCTCCTGAGGTACTCAGAGATAACCCAATCTGTATCCTGGTACTCCACCGACAATCGGTGTAGGGAGTCGCGCCTTTACCACGAGGAGCCACTTTTCAGTTGCTTTCAATTGTTTGTTGTTGCTTTAGTTGCTTAGTTTTGTTGCACCTTTAGTTTGTTTCTGTTGCTCACTGCACAACACACCATCGATCACGTGACCCGTCTACTACCGGCTCAGAGTCTTCATTGTATGTTGCAGTTGAGTCGTAATCTGTTAATGATGTCCAGTAGCGGCAGACCATTTCGAACCGACATGGTCAACTACACCAACAAGGTCTCGTTGTCCGTGTTTACGTATGGAAGCACTGCTAGTATAGGTCTACAGTAATCATTTCACACAATACATTGAAGTAGAAAATATTTATATTCTTTCGTGGCAAATTTATTCAGGATATATAACTGGTGTCAATTTTTTATGTATATAAAAATTGATCAACTTTGGTAGAAGATATTACAAAAAAAAATCGGTGTTTTTGACTAGCAGCTACAGGGACTAAAAACAACACGGACAGATGAAAATACGTTATATATATAAAGTGTTGCAAAATATGGAGGCCACATATTTCGTTTTCGTGACATTGATGCTAGCTCGTAGAGTCCTTGTGAAGTTCAGACTGTTCAGTTCTTGCATTGTGCTGTAAGTCCTTACGCTTTGTGACGAATACGTTACTATCAATGTCGACTGTCGTCTTTCCGCGACTGCGGATCAGTAGCTTTCCGCATCATACGACCTCGGCCTTGTAGTTGCTGACGGCCTTATCGACTGACATCATTGATTACTGCACGTACCAGTATTGTTTGTCCTGTGTCTGTCTGTCAGTAAACACAACTTTTCTGGTTTAGTTGTACGGAGAGTAAAATTTTCTCCCCAATCCACTCGTTCCTCTAAAATTTAACAAAAAAAACCCCGACATTTTGGGCCTACATCCTGTGTCAGTCTGTAAACACGACGTTTGCAAGAAGGCGTTGTCCGGTTTCGATGTATATGCGAGTGTTTCTTCAATTCTTCGTAATTATTGTTCAGTGTAAAATTTTCCATCTACCTTCCCCGGATCCCATAATATTTTTTTCACAAAACCAGACAACTTCATGTCGCTCGCATTTGCAAATGAAAACACACGGAAAAGCATTTTGGCCAGAAAATTTCTACATGAAACAACGTGGAAAAATATTTGTCCAGAAAATTTTTTACAATATTATCGAATCAAAAGAAAAGAAACGGGTCTAGCGCGAAGTACCCAGCAACTCATACGTATACATGTATGCGTATGGGTTGCTGCTACCCTGCGCTAGACCTGTCTCTTTTCTTTTGATCCGATAGTACGGTAAAATTTTCAGGACAAAATATATTCCTACGTGCTTTCATGTAAAAATTACGTTAGTCGAAATTGAACAGTCGCCAGATGGCGCCACCGGCTATACATGTAGACAGACGATAATGGTGTTTGCAGTAAGGTCGTTGCTAGCGGCTTGTCATCATCTTAGCATCATTGTTAGGAGGATTTGTAGTGCGCTTCTTAGGTCATACGACGACAGCATTCAGGAAGCAACTGATTTTACTTCACTCGGGCGTTTGCTGCTTTTCGCTTGATACGATAGATGTCTATCTTGATGTGATGATCTTCCTAGAACTAATTCTACAAACGCAAACCAGCTGCCAGCCGGCAGCCATTAGCAACCTTGACTGACCGAGGTTGGACGCGCAGGTGCCCGTACGATTGTCTGATGATGTGGGACTAGCGTCTGTCTTAGACTGTGACGGAATAGGGACTGGCTACAACACTGAATAGATAACGTAACCGTGACAATAACGCTCACGATGATGATAACAACAAAAACACGCAGAGAGCGCAAACCTCCGCCAACGACAACATTTCAACCGAAAGTGATACGGGATTCACAGCCGGATTTTCGGATTAATCCGAATCCAGATCCGGATGTCCTATTGGATCTGTCCCAAAATACAGTGGATGTGTTATCTTGTCGGCGTCAATCATTTAGCCAAATATGGTATGAATCGGGAGTTGATTGTATCAGAAATGCTAACAAATGTCCAAAAATCCCCTATTCTGCAATGGTGAAGAAAATGAAAAAAAATGATCCGGAATTTACACGCGGATCTGGATCACCACTAAAAGTTAACCACTTCTAGAGGGTCACCCCTGCCCATGTCTGCCAAGTTTGGTTGACGTCTGTTTCCGCGTTCGTCAGTTATCTTGTTTACAGAATGACAGAACGACAGAACGGTCACAACCTGCGCCTTGTTGGCGGAAGTAATAGTACTACCTGGACAAAATTTGTTTCTGTCATCAGGGCTTAGCCATTGCCAGAGTTCCGCTGGTAAATTTGAATGCGGAACAGCGCCAAGTGGTCGTCGACCCTCAAACCAAGCCAACCGACTTCAACTTGTACCGTGAGTCCGCCTGTAGCTGCTAGAGTCTACACCCACCTTGCCATGTACGTGTCTTGTTGTTACTTAGCCCGAAAGCTGATACTCATTTTACCGTCCCACGAAGGTTAGAAGGTCGAGTCGACCTAGGAACTGGAGTAGGGATGTAAGGCCTGTGCCCAGGGCCGTACAGTGCAGTCTCTTTCGCGATAAACACAAGTTACTTCATGATAGTCTTCTTTGTGCGTTATTGTACTTTTAACCGATCTTGGCTTCCGTGGTTTTATATTGTCAATTAGTCCACTACTTTCCAGCTAATACGAACCTCAGCCTCTCACACTGGTCACCATTCCGTCGCAGTCCAAGTATCAAAACCAGTCCCCAGCCATCACTCCACCGTCACCGACGAGCAAACAAATACAATTCTCTCGTGACGCGGATGACGCCGTAATTTTTTTGCCACCCGACGCTATCCTTAGCGCGACATATATCTCCAGTCGAAATCATGTCGTGCAAAGGGTTTTAAACCGACAATGTATAAATAATTTCATTACTGAAAAATTGGTGTCAGGCTGAGCAAAGCTCGCCCCACACTTTATCGCACGGTTCTGCCACCTGGCGAATAATCGCGAACCGCATGATCCGAGGGTCGTTGTAACTTAACGTGTATTATGTATCATACGGTACGGTGCGTTCTACGCGCTAACGATGTTTAGAAATAAGAGCCTGATAAACTTACGGAGTCGTGATTCATCTATTCTGACAGTCATATGACATGCGCCTCGATTCTACTTTGACTACGGCGCTTTACAAGTTACTTACTTACTTACTTACTTACTACAGCTGTAGCCGCTTCCCGGTAATGTTGCTGAGAAACAAAATTACAAAGAAAGACTACTACAACACCTCGCCGCCTGTCGCTGAAGCCAGGTAATAAAATCGACGCGTGTGATGTACATGCGTGATGAAAGAAAGGAGGCCAACTTGAGTCTCACTTGTGCAGCAAAACCTACTGTAACTTAACGTGTATTATGCATCATTAAGGGCTATGGTACGAATTCTATGCGCAAATAAAGTTTCGAAAGTACAGCCCGATTAACTTGCAAAGAATTTAACGCAACACATATCAGCTGATACATTTAATAACGAAAATATACCAACATCATCACATTAATATGTACACAGCTATGTCAGTGGAATATACATATGATTGGCCGTAGCTAAAATAAAACTGTACTACGATAGTTACGACGCGGGAGTGTGTTAGTCGCGCGTTACTCGCGCTACACATCGTAGATAACAGCGTCCTTTAACGTCGGCCACTACAAAAATAAACGCGCGATCTCTCCGTCGCATCACCGTATACCTCAACAAAATATCAACAAAGTTGTATCGTATTTTATTGTATGATGGCTGAAAGTTGTGATACATCATTGGCTGAAGTGACGTCACGTCGATGTCGCTATACAAGAATTCCTCCAGGTCCATAAAGGCCCGTTTATAGCGACGCAACTCAACTCGACGTCGAGTTCAGTTGAATTGTGTCGCTGTAAACGGGCCTTAGGGTTTCACGAAGTCATGACCCAGTTAATATAGTCACGCTATGATTCAGTTCGCCGAGTGCCGTCACGGTCAGTCAGGCAAAAAGCACTCTGAGTGACAGATGCTGGTGGAATTTGTAAGGTGAGTTTTCAACCGTCATACAGTAAAACAGAATTGACATGATTAATTGCTTTATGGACCGACCGGCGGCAAATAGTACAAACGTGCCCGCATGTCCACAATCCATAAAGCCATCACTATATCCGCAGTCAATAGTAGCACTATGTCGACGCACCATTCATTCTCCAATAACATCGTCATCGTTACTGCAACAATACAACGTTGTTGATATCAGTATTATACCTCGGCCATGCAGACATAACGTTCTCAACACCTCCGTTTGTTCATCTAACGACATTTGGAAAACCAGTGAACCGATTTTGATACATGTCACTCCACGCCAGTCCACGGGGCGAGGGCGTGACATTTTGGAGGTCAGGAGGTCAAAGTTCAAGGTCACACGAGGCCGAAAATATATTTGGAGGCGTGACGGAAGCATCATTCTCAATCCTTTGGGTCGAGTACCTTTTCTAGTTGTAGATATTGTTGTCAAATGTATCCCGGTTAATATATCCTAATAACAGGCTGTCGTTGTTAAGACAATGCGTGCATTCTGCAGTGTCGGTGGTTAACAATAAACGCGTGGCATAGACCGCGTAGTTCAGCGTATTGGTACGATAAACAACTCAAAATCTGCGGCCATCGAGTGAAAAAAGGTGGCCAAATTGTAATGTCTTCACAACATCAACATTATTAGCTCTGTGGGGCTGTAAGATTGTTTTAGCTTTGTGGCGAATTAACCAGAATTAACTAACAGTCCGCAAGTGAACTGCAGCAGAATTTTAGATCAGCCCCATTTGGTTCGGCATTAAAGGCCGTACTGCATGTGTGTAAGGAGATTCTGTATGCGTGGAGTACAAAATCATGTCAAAATGAGATGCAATATTTTGACAGAACTAAATACTAAAAATTTAATGTGCATCGTACATTTGGTGAAAACGACAGCGATCTAACGATCCGTTAGTCACGCCAACGTCTCAAATATGAATCAGATTGGTCCAGTGCATTGGTCCACTCTTGTTTTATCTAATCAAAAATAGTGACAGCTCATACAGAACTGTTTTGGCACCACGGACGTAGGCTACAGCCAGTAAGGGTGGTTGCATAATCACGTGGGCTGACGATAAGGCCAAGTCTCTTGTCATTGTTGTTACCTCATCATCATAATCATCATAATCATCAGCAGCAGCATTTCGCGTACAGAGCTTAGAGGAAATTATGTCCATTACGGAGCAATGCCGTTCTGCGATACCACCACAACCACGACTACGACGACTAGAACAATGGCAACAACAACAACAACACAAATGTGTCAGTTGTAACAACAACGACAACAACAGGCAACACGCGACGTCGTATTCGATACGTTACGATACGATACGATACGATAGTGTGTATTTAACGTGCACTAAAAAGCTGACGGGTAGCCAGCTAAGTCCACCACACGGAACAAATAAAAAATTAAAATGTGAAACTAAAAATAAACCGATGAGCGTGATAGGTCCGGTCCAGTCCCATTGTCATGTAGGCAGTCCGGTAGGTAAAAGAAGTCTAAGGTGGGAAGGATTTGTTGAAAAGGTAGGTTTTGAGCCTGGAGTGAAAGAGTGAAGGAGTGATGGATGATGAGAGTGGTGATGATAATAGAGATGAGCTGACAAGTGAATGAGGAGGTGAGTCGAGTCATGACTGGCGGGGCTGACGGAATGAATCAGGGAGTTGATTAAACAGACGGGGTGATGCATATCTGAAGGAACGATCTGTGATTTTCAATGAGATGGTTGGTGGGCGAGAAAGGGTGACAATAGATGAGGAGCGGGTACTGCGAGGGGGTTGAACAGATATCAGATTGTTAAGATAGCTAGGATGATTGGTTGTAAGAACTTTGTAGGTAAGAGAAAGAAGTTTATATTCAATGCATTCGTTGACCTTAAGCAAGTGGATAGATTTGAGAATGGGAGTGATATGTGAGGATTTGGGAGCCTTGACAACAGCACGAGCAAGAGAGTTCTGGATCTGTTGGAGCCGGTTAAGTTGATAGTTTAGAAGGTTGTGATAGAGAGAGTTACAGTAATCAAGTTTAGAATGGACAATGGAGGTGGCAATGGTGCTGGCTGTTTTGAAGTCGAGATATGGGCGGATACAGCGAAGTTCACGAATGTGATAGTATAGCAGGATTTAAAAAGTGCACGCATCAGTGAATATGCCGAAAAAAAGAAAACGCTTCAACCGAACTTAACTCTCCTCGAGAAAATACGTATTCTAGTTTCTGAAAAATAGTCCCTACGTGCGTATTTCTACTACAGTAGAATACAACATAGGTTTATCGTTATAATACTGCGATGTAAGCACAAAATCAATAAAAAACAGACACATAGCGTAGACTACAGTGTTAGCCTACAGTGTTTTGCCCAACGAATTTTATAGCATTTTACAAACAGTTTTACTGTTTCAGGGTCCAATTATTCCGAGTTATGGTTCGTAAAATATTATAGTATGCTTACGTATAAAACGTACGCACACATTCAATTTTTGCCGCGCGATGCTATGCATAAGCGCAGCCTATGCCATCGCGCGGTGTCCGTCCGTCCGTCCGTCTGTCACGTTCGTGTATTCTGTCGAAATGAATAAACATATCTTCAAAAAAATTCACCGTCGGGTAGCCACAGCAGTCTAGTTTTTTCCGCTACCGAACGCTATGGCAATATTCCTACGGGATTCCTAACAGTGGCGCCAAATGCAGGTAGGGTAGGCAAAAATCGCGATTCTGGATGAATATCTGGCTATCGGATCGATGACTGCTGGCGTGCGATAAACAGTTGACGGTCGTCGGTGCAAAGTGTATAACAGTTACGGTGCACGTCTGTTTACGGCACAGACCGCCACGCCACACATCAGTGAATATGCCGAAGAGAAGAGAAGAAAACAGATTAGTAACATATTGTACGCAGCGGTAAATCTGAAGTCGAAGTAACGAATAATAGAACATTGCGCTCGACGTGTTGCAGTTGCACTATTGAAGCTAACTACTGACAGATACGCAGCATCGCGCGGCCTCTATGCGAGAGCAGGCTTCTTGTTGAAAGATACGCACGCATGATTTCAACGTATCCCACTTTAACGTACGAGTATCGTCGAACTTTGTCTACGACACAGGCTAGCAGTTTCGTGTGTACACGCTTCGAGTTAGTTCTTTGTCGAAATCATTACAACGCGAACATAGACTGTTTTCGCTCGAACTACATCGCGACGACAACGAACACCAACAAACAACAACGTCATGACGCCAACAAATCAACTCACAATAACCACTAAGTTCAAGTTCTACGGTCATGCATGCGAGAACATTTTGTTTTAAGAGTGTAACGAACTGAACTGAACTGAATCTGTACACAGCTATATTAAACCTGTCGTACTTGAAAGTTATACGGGAAAAAAATCAATCAACGCACTAGTTCCGTCTTCTCTACAATGCGTCACTCTAATGTCGTGCACGTTTGTATGTCAGTATCATCACACAACATAACGTATCAGTTTAATGAGCAGTTGACAACATGCAACTAACTTTACATTTGTCACAAAAAGTACAACAGTGACCAGCCGTGTTTACAGTAATAAAATAGTATTTATTATTTATTTATTAGGCTACTATTTTCTACATTTGATAGAAAAATTACAACCATATCGGACCATGTACAGACGCGTGTAAAGGATACTGCTGTGACTAAAAGGTTACTTAATTAGAGCTGTTATATCACAAAGTAAAACGCGCAAATGCAACTGGTCATAGTCGAGTTCATCACTCCCATTAGGGCAACAGTTTAAAATGTTGACCGGTTAACAATTTGTTGACCTTCAACTGACCGACCTTTAGTTATGTCCAGTCCTCATTTGCATCCTGTCGTTAGTTGTCAGTTTTAAAAATAAATTACTTATCTTCGAAATGACGAGAAACAAACCCGATTTTTCAACACAAAACAGCGTCATTGGCTAAATATCATACACAAACAACGACAGTTGGCAGCCATTAATTTTTTGCGAATTGCAATGTTTTCCACAAAAAACCGAAACCTACGAAAAACTGAATAGGCTCAACATTGCGAATCGCCTTTTCGATTAAAACAGCCTACCAGCTGACGTTCGAACATCTACACCATCATTCGACACTTTTATGAAACATCTGTAATCCTACCTCTTTCAACTCTCTTTCTCTATCCTGTAGAGCTTGTGACTACGTGTACATTGACTATGTTAGGCGCTCTAGAAGTAGTTCGTGCCGCTTACTGCGCCCTATAAATTGTCTAACTTACATTACATTACATTACATATGATGTAGGCCCAAACGTGATGCGAGAAAGAACGAATTTAAGCTTATCGATCGGAGTGTATAGTAAGCCTAAGTTTTTCTGCACAGAACGTCAAAACGTTCAGTGTATCAGTGACACAAAATGACGTGTTAACATTGCGTATAACGTATACAGTTACTTTGTCACATAACCGAGTATCAATGCTATTATCACCGTAAAGAAGCATCGGCAGTAGGCCTACTGACGGCCACTGTCGAGCAGCCGACACCGAACTACGCAATAATATATACGTCACGTCTCCAGTACACCACGATATAAAAATATTCGAATTCCACAAATAACAACCGTATGCGACGCAGTGACAATAATAGAAGCTTCTCCGAAAAGCCTTCCTGAAGCAACAGTGTAGTATGTTTCATTTCAAGCCATTTACAAAATTTTACAAAACGCAAAAGTACACGTGAATATATTATCACGTAGGGCAAAAATCGCATTACTTTGGACATCAACGGTCTTCTTATCCCGGAGTATATTTATGCCTCTTTTTACTTTTATCATACTTACTTTTTACGTTACTTCTATCAATGCGTTATATCAACGAGAATAAGATAAACAGTACATAAGAAGATAACCTAAATTTTCGAACAAAGCACGTACAATGGCGTGTAAGTCCCAGAAGACATTTATCAACGAGGAAACGTGACGTCAAGACGTTACGATGTATTTTACGCTCGGGACTTTTACTGTCCGTGAATGTACGTGTTTTCCGAAGTAAACCAAAAATTACTAACACTCAAGACGTGATCAAGATGTCCGACGAACATCGAAACGTTGTCATTAGGTAACACATTTTCAGTTGTGTAAAGTAAGAAGTTTCTACGTTATTGATCCTACCAACTGAATGAATCTCTTCAACACAAAAATTACTAATTAATAATGCGTGCAATCGAATTGTGTAACATAAGTTCCGATGTTAGTAAAATAATATAATGGAGATAAACGAAAAGTACTGTGAAGCGATTTTAGGATTTCACGCAGAAATCTAGCAATTGAAAATTCTAATTACGTCGTACAGTAAAGTTGCGCTCAGAAATACAAGCCATCATCATTTCGACGCCGATCTCGGGGCTTATCTAATCCTTCACAGGCATAACGTTGGCACAGCGATATGTCCATCGTAGTATTTATAGCATTCGTAATTCCGTTATTCTTTCCTCTTTCGTTTTTTACTCTATTGGCTAATGAAACACGCTAGAAATGTTTGTCTTGTCTAATGCACTGCACCGGGAACGTAGATGATTGCCTAGGCAGTACCCACGGTGATAGGATAATAAAACTGTAATTAACTCTATGCTTGATGCCCACTGTTCCAAGTTCAGCGTCCCATGCCTGATCGCCGAATAATATGATTATGCGCACACACGGTAATGCACATGCCGTACGGCTAATACCGCAAACTAATATGTAAAAATTTAGTAACACGTTATAAAATTATCTATAGGAGCCACAGCGTTGTTGCTGTTGGCGGTCGACGTTAAACTTCGGCCCACTTTTTGATGTATTGTGTAAAATAGACGAGTAAGTAGACCGTCGATGAGATGTCAGCATCACAAATGCTTATTGTGATGCCCTGACATTATAACGCAGTGGCTGTAGCCCACATTCATAGCGAAATATTGCTGTCGGTCGCCTGTGTTCTAACCCTTTGATGGGAACATCAAAACCGCAGAGCAACGGGCCATTATACAGCAATACAGTGATTGGTACACTGGCCGATGATGGGTGGCATGTTACATTTGGTACAGCGAGGAAGGGCCTGGGCGCCAAGACCCCTCCTCGCTGTACCAAATGTAACAGAACACCCATCAACGGCCAGTGTACCAACTTCATATTATTCCATGTGGCCGTATAAGCATACCTGTACCCATTAAAGGCAAAACTTCGTTACGATGTTCGTAACCGAGTATGTTCGTTCACAACATTACGGGAAAGCTGTTATAGCTCTCGTCGTGAAACGTTTCGAATGGACAGGCAGTGGTTCTGAAATCATGCCATAAAATTCACTAACCGGCAGCACCCTGCAATGCGGCGCTGCAAGGCGACACCTGATGTGCTTGTACGGTACCACAACTTGTTGTTTCTGGTTTTAACGCTGTGAGAAAGTACATATATGTCATACGGTACGCGAAGATGACACCAACAGAAGTGGCTTGTTTCGTTGCAACACGTACTCGTACTCGTCACGCTAGGTAGTCAGTAAAGAAGATAAGCGTGTTAGTCGGCGGTGGTGCAGAAATCAACGCCGTTGTAGCGCCGTACGTCATACGACACGACTGTACAGCGAGCCAGTGCGCGACGACGGACGCATTAAAGTTTCATCGACGCTTCGCCCCAGCCGCTTCATGCCTTATTTCTTTGCCTTAGATTATCCATTTAGCTTTAGTTTTGCAATAATTATCGCATTGCAGCTGCAAATCTCTGTCGTGCTACGGGACGAATGGACAAACCATCGTACGCCGTTTGAAGAAATTAACGGATATAACGGAAAGATAACAACTGGCGCCAGACACAAAAAAGCTCGCCTCGCGCCCCGTTGCACAGCGCTGCGACCTACCGAATTTAACTCTTTAACGGGCACGTTAAAACCGCAGAGCAACGGACCATTATACAACAATACGGTGATTGGTACACTGGCTGTTGATGGGTGGCTGCTACATTTGGTACAGCGAAAAGGGGCTTTGGCGGGTTGCGGCCCCGCCCAGTCCCCTCTGCGCTGTATCAAATGCAACAGCCAACCCATCAACGGCCAGTGTACCAACTTCATATTATAATTATAATTGTCTTTGCACTATAAAGGGTTATGTCATCACCCGTCTATTCTGCAGGTTTCATGACAACATTGGTAATCGTTTTCAAATATTGCTGCTAACAAGCCCAGATGGTTGCAAACAAAAACATTACAAAGTCATAAACATCGTGATGAGGTAAAGGTAAAGATATGGACACTTGCTATAGCGCCACTCACATGAGTCAGACTCGTGACCAGCAGCGCTTTACAATCTCGGAAGTGGCAGCTGATTGGTATGAGCCAATGGTTCTAGCAGACACACCATCGCCCCAATCAGCCACACTAGGCCTTCACCCCATAGCAGTAGCGACTACTCATTTTCCGCCCGCTGAGCGTAGGAGGCTGAGTTGGCCTGATCACACAGTAGGTTAGCAACTTGCTCAAGGTTGCTTGCAGTGAACCGGGTGTGAGTCGAACCCGCAACCTCTCGGTTACAAATCCGATACTCTACCACTACACCACTGCACTGTAGTGAACCATCCTGCACAAACATAGACAAGCGAAACAATGCCGGCCGGCTGTGGTCGAGTATGTCTGTGAAGATATGATCCGACAGAATGAAATCTATTTCTGACGGCAGACGAGGAATCCCCGGTGTTCTGATCCATTTCCTATCTGTTGCTGTTGCAGCAATGTGTAGCGTGGGCGTCCAGCTATGATGAACGTAAAATTGTTTGCAGATGGTCTTGGGCCGATGCGCCCCCCCCTCCCGCACGACTAGGACGATACAGAGTGTCCGTCCACTGTGAAACCACGTTGTAGCCGCCCACGACGTCAGCCTCAGCGTCCGCAGCCGTTGCCATGACAACGCGTCGATTAGCGACAACGCTGTATTTGCTCTGGTGTAATCCACCTTGGACTCGGTCGACATCGGCAACGTCTCCGTCGCCAGCCGAACACGTTGAACGGACCCGGAATATGAACTAAGCCTCGTGCGGACGAGTTTCCGACCTTGAAATTAAAACCTCTGGTCCGACGGCCACGAACAAGAGCGATTTACAGCCGCGGAGCTTGGAAGGCGAGCCCGTTTTCAGTCACCTGTGGGCGTGTCGTTAACGACGTGCGACGCTGTGTTTCGTTTGCCGTGTGGGCATTAACGTCGCACCAAATATAGTAGTCCTTAACTACTATATTTGGTCGCACGTGCAGTTCCGTCATCGTCGCTGCTGGGAAACTGCGTCGCGCGAAATTACCGCAGCTGCAAATGCGCGGGAAAATTGTTGCGGATTAGAACACAATCAATGGCGCCGACGCAGCACACGCCGGTCACGTAGAACGCGGAAGACAGGTCTGCGGGTGAAATAGCGTAGAGCTAAGCCGACGTGGTCGGCGTCAGGTGCGCCCGGCGCCCGGTAAACAGACTGTCCAAGATGCGGTGACAAAGTCGAACAAAGAGCGACGTGTCCTCTACACAAACTGCGTCTTAACCCATTACAGCGCAGAGGTAGTTATGGTGCCACATCGAATAACATGAAGTTGGTACACTGGCCGTTGATGGGTGGGCTGTTACATTTGGTACAGCGAGGAGGGAACTGGGCGGGGCCGCAGCCCGATCAGGCCCTTCCTCGATGTACCAAATGTAACAGCCCACCCATCAACGGCCAGCGTACCAATCACCGTATTGCTGTATAATGGTCGGTTGCTGTGCGGTTTTCATGTGCCCATTAAAGGTTAACACGAACGCCGGCGGCAGAGCAGGACTGCAACTGACAGGCAACCGGATAATTGGCACGTCCTCGACCCTTGACGGCTAGTTGTTACATTTGTCGCCGTCTCTTAACAACACCGACTCATTACAAACAAGTGCTTCAAACCTCGCCACGCGACCCATTGTAAGGTGAATAAAAATGTATGATCCCAGAGTCCTTGCTCGTCTATACTGAAAGTGCTTAACTGGTTCCCAGCAATGCTAACAAAGCAACAAGCATGATTACAAACGAAACAAAGTTACAAGCACAAGCTATCGAAAACAATACCTTCCGGCTGTCGTCAGGGTGGGGTAGCCAGTGTACTGTATAAATCTTCAATGCCAATAAAGCACTGAGCATACCGCGGTCTATACTGAATGTAGTCGTAGTCCAATAACCAATCAACAGTCAGTTTACTACTAGGTTAAAGTTAGTTTTTACAGCGAACGGCAAAGCATGCTGGGACACACACGATTGCATGTCGAACGATATCTGATTTAGTGGTTAGCATCACCTCTGTTCGGTTCCTACATCGAACGGGGCGCCAGAGGGACTTGACAAATATGGGCTGCGGTACGGCTAGTGCTAGTCCCAAGAGGAAGAACACAGCGGTGGCCTGGTCACACGGGACGGCAGTGACGGTAAAACGGCATAATTGATAGTCGATGACGACGACGGCCCTGTTGAGTGCTGCCGTACGACCACCTACGAAATAGTCTACCGGCTGCCATATACCGTCCGTGTCAAATCTTTGGTGTTTGTGTGACCGATTAGATTAGCCGAGTAAAACTGGCTCACGAACAGTCGACCGGCCCCTGAAGTCCGCACCGGCCAGACGGATACGACTGTCGCCGGAGAATTCATCATAACCAGCGGCGAGCCTGCCTCCTGCGAGCGCTCAGCGCAGGAAGCCAGCGGAAAACGGAACGCGGTCAACAGAAAGGTCCGATTGCACACACAATGCTTCGCTTCCGCTTTTAGATGGCATCTACCAAGCTATGCAGTCAAAGAGTAAACAAGAATCAGTTTATATGATTCGAAACCTGCGGCAACTGTGCCACATCATGGTACCATAATGCGCATGCTGACCAATCAGCGGCGCCCTGCTCGCCAATTTACTCTACGTGTATGTAATGTGCTTGTCGAAAAGTAGGCCAAATGTGAATTTCTACGCAGCGCAGTGTTCTTAAAGGCCCGTCTATAGCGACGCAACTCAACTCAACTCAACTCAACTCAACTCGACGTCGAGTGAGTTGAGATGAGTTGTGTCGCTATAAACGGGCCTTAACGTTTTAGTAATGAACAATTATATGGAGTTGCGTGAAACTTAAACAGCAGCAACAACAACAACATTGTAGTCTCGTACACAGTGGCGTCACCGGTATTTTGAGCCAGCCAGAGCACGGCTTGCATGTTCACGAAATTAGACAGAAATCACATAAATTTCTGCATAAATACAATAAACTGGAAAACTGAAAATTGTCAAATTGTCAAATTGGTATGAATGTGCAAGCTCCAGGGGGGGGGGCACGTGTCCCAGTGCCCCATAGCTGGCGACGCCACTGCTCATACATCTGTTTCGTTCGTGAGGCACGGCGCCTATTGACATCGTTTAGAGTTGCGCCGTTTACAAATAAACTAACTTAGTTACTTTTGTTGTTTTCGTCCCGAGAAAGATAAAGTTAGGTTATTATGCGTTCCTCCCCTATGGAGGCACATCACACGTTACATCTCGTCCGTCTGTCTATTTGTCTGTCCCATGCCCACCGATGCCTATCGATCTGTCTAAAGGCCCGTTTATAGCGACGCAACTCAACTCAACTCGACGTCGAGTTGAGTTGAGTTGCGTCGCTATAGACACCCTCACCGACGCAACTCAACTGTCGCCGACGATCGGCAATGCAACTGACCCAGTTGAACAGCGTACAGCCAATCAGCGC
>Ga0209149_1000522_pt1 | contig 16254 bp, 8 predicted proteins | sample WorMetTyACAVOLI2_FD_187423 | JGI IMG/M metagenome (GOLD analysis project Ga0209149, IMG submission 187423) | Marine gutless worms symbiont microbial communities from Max Planck institute for Marine Microbiology, Germany - Olavius algarvensis... ... | reverse complement strand
ATAGGAAACCCTACCCCAGGAATTCAATGGTACAACTTTCGACCCCCTGGGGTGACCCCTAACCGGGGAATGGGCCCCCCGTGAGGCGCTTTTTGTCAAATTACACCTCTTGTTGCATGTACGTTTGTTATGTGCTAATAAATATACATATATACATACATACATTGTTGCGGCATGTTCAAAAGTAGACCAAAACAACTGGCGGATCCAAAGGTCCGGGGCCATGACCCCCGTCGTTCCCGAGATGGTTGGTCCCTGCACCCTTTATTTGTTAATATTTTGCATACTGACATGAATGAAAGTAATGCCAGTACGTCTCATCACATTATTCAACAGGGCCATGCATTCCATTGCCTTGTTTTACGTTACTTACTTTTGTAACAAACGTCACTGGGGAGTCACTGCAGGAAAGCTTCATAGGCCTCATTGGGCATTGCGCTCACATATTATGCAGACTGTCACTCGTCGACTTCTACAAACTTATACGAATGTAGGCCTATATCCCACGCTCACTACCGCTATACCATAACTGGCTGCTGGCGCGGTCTATTTCTTGTAATGTACGGCTGTAAAACGTGTTTTATACCGCGCAATAGGCATGCTATTGTCTTTTAAGTTTATAATAATGCTATTCTCGTGCCTTCAGCACTTGGCCACCCAGTTGAAAAATCCTCGATCCGCCACCACTGCCAATAGCAACTTTCTGACTTGATTATCTACTTCTCGCGAGATAAAAATTGTCTTTCTTCCCTTCTTTCCAGTTATGCATTCGCCACAAAAGCAACGTAGCTAATTGATCTATAGACACTCAGCGCCCTGTCAAAACGCCTGAAATCATCATACTGGTGTTACTCTGTTATAAGTGTCCGAGCTGTCGGTATTATTTCAACTTTCAGCAGCCGAGTGAAACTGCTGGAAAAAGGAAGAGACAATTTTTTGAAAGATACAAATGCGTTGACTAGCTGATACGATATTTCGGTAGGGGTGGCGCGGTGGCTTAGTGGTAGGGCGTCGGACTTGCGATCTAAGAGTCGCGGGTTCGAGGCCCGGCCGCGACGCTGCTGCGCAACAACCTTAGGCAAGTTGTTCACACCCTACTGCCTCTGTCACCAAGCAGTATAATTTGGTACCAGCGAAAGCTGGGAAGTAAACAGGCATACCGCGTGGTGCACCAACCGTATCACGTGGTCTCGCAGTGTCGCTGATGCCTGGCTGTCGGGTTGGCTTGCGGAGATCAGCGCCGACTTACGGGAAACGTTAGCGCATTAGAGATGGTGTTTCACGACGATGCGCTATACAAATCCACGACTTTACTTACTTACTTTTTACTTGACATTGCGGCCTTACAAATGTTTGTATAGGCCTAACAAGATGCTTTAGCTATTGCTGACACAACTTTCGCACGATAAGATCAGTGATGTCGGTACTGTAGATCGGCTAATCCTAAACGTGACTTGTGTAAATTTTATTTAACTAATTGAGTTGTACGTACGTGGATTTATATGTACAGTACATATACCCAGTTATGTTGTGTCGGCTAACACGCTGTATTGTTTCAAATGCAGACTTGATACATAGCGACTGAAGCAGCTTGTAGCCGAGCGTCGCTGGGCACCGTCCTCATTACACTACAGCTGGTGTCAAAAAAACTAGGAGTCCCTGGTAGGGATGTGCGGAATATATATTTTTTATTTTGATTGTTTTCTGTTCGGTTTTCGACAAAAAATCGTATTCTGTTTGGAATGAGTTTGGTTCGGTTCGGTTCAGAAAACGCGGTTTGTTTCGGATATTATAGTTATTTACTACTCGTGTAATAGCTGAGTAGTATATTTACAGCAAATATTACAGCGACAGTGGATGACATGACTTTAACGTCACTGACGTCACTCACAGCAACGACAACAAGTAAGTAACGTAATTGCGTTCTAAAATCTGTATATGCTAAACTCTGTTTCGGTCGTGTTTTAAAACGTTCTTTATCTGCACATTTAATGCAAATAAAGTTACTATTAGTCAAAGTTTATTTCAATGGCGGATTCCATACAGTTTTTGTCGGAAAACCGTCTGAACGAGTTCAAATTTTTGGACGGTTCGGTTGTTAAAAACCGAATCCGAACAGAATTTCGTTTTCCGCTCATCCCTAGTCCGTCGGCTACCCGACCGTGAAAACTGCGTGATCGTGCGAGCATTTGTCTTCACAGGGTACTGGCATGTGACGGACGGACGGACGGACATACGGCGCCGCCTATGCCTAAGTCGCGCTCTAGCGTGGTTGAGCGCGACAAAACGCATATACACCAAAGTTTCTGGCCAGGAAGTCAATGGGTCACAAGCCCCGCCCCGTGACGCACGTGACCCTTCCGAATTTGGCAAGCGTGACTCATCCACAATACAATACAAAATAAACAAGTGTATCGGAGACGATACGAAAGCCGCCGCTCGTCAAAGCCCAAACTGCATTAAAAAACAAACAAAAAATAAAATATGGCGAAAAACGAGTTTCAATATGGCGGATGGAATTTACACCCTGCAATGTGGCACGATCATGACATTGATTTCACCAGGTGACGACTGCACTCTGCAATGTGGCATGTGGCTCTGGGATCGTGACAGTGAATTCACCAAGTGGCTGCACCCTGCAATGTAGCAGATGGCTGTGGGATCACATGCCATTGAATTCACTCAAACGTCCGCCATATTGGCATTCTACATCTGGTTTCAATTTCGACCATACCACCGCAGTCGACATGTCATTATGCACCAGTCGGCGAAATTTTATCCAAATCGGACCATTCTCGGCAGATAAAAATGACGTCATGTCGATTTTCAAGATGGTGGAACTCAGCCCTCTTGGATTTTAGGGGTCCAATAATGGGTTCGCAATAAAGACCATAGCGCTAAATTGCTTAGTTTTTGAGAAAATCACGTTTTTTGGCGACAGACAGGCGAACAGATGAACAGCATCGATGCAATAAGCCGCTCTCGCTGTAACGTGCCCTACATGTCAATTCGCAAGCGAATCTGGAGCGCTGCGATGGCGTCAAAACGGTTACAAGTAGCAAGATTGAAACAGTTCACTTAAATGTCAAAATCAGCTGAACGGGTGTGGACACCAAGAAAGTTCCAGACTGTAGGAGCGGTTGCACAAAACGCTGTCGCTGCAAATAATATAGTGGCTGGTTGCTGCTGTAGCAGAAGAGCTGAAATTGAAGTTCTAGACGGATGGTAATCGTGAATTTCACTCTGTGGGTACGTCGGCAGTCCAGACAGCCGTGCCCACGAACTCATAGTGTAAGCTTTGTTCAATTACAACCTCTGGTATTTATTTCTGTATACCATAAAAGACGAGATGCGTCGTTGAGTGTCGGTCTTCCGACATCGCTCCTTTCAATCAATCATCACATTTATTGTATCGGAAAAAAAAGTATGCAAAAATCTAACAGCTAATACAAATACAACAAACACAGATACAACAGGAACAGGCAAAAGCTCATAGAGCTTGTCGAAGGCCTATCCCTAAATTCAATTGTTAATTACAGTCTTGAGATTTAACAGTAGAATAGTAAAATGTAGCTAAAACAAAGAATGAGAACATGTAATGCCTAAATGTTAATGTTATCAAATCAAATCATATACATTACTAAAAGCCAGATGCAAAAAAGTGAACAATACGCTGTACTATAAAAGATGCTTAAGGTACTACAGGAATTACTAGATATAAAAAAACACATTAACACGTTAATACATCATATTACAATGTGTACGTCTCGTCTTGCAGTGTATTTGAGGTATTACGTAACGGACTGGACTCATTCTATCGACCTTTTGTCGAGTACGTTGTTGCGTGCCAGTGTGCGCAGATGTTACAACTTGCGTAATGTTCGTCATTCGATCGATTCAGTAAGTCTATGTCTATAGCTATTTGTGCCGAATTCTCGGTAACATAACATAAAAACATCATCACAAATAAATAGAGTTGATACAGACTAGGTGCACATAAAGACAGCATACGCTCACTTGTTTCAGCATAGCGTCGTGCGGCAAATATCTGAACGAGAATGCAACGTGAATACACGGTGACATCGTCGCTGCAATGATTGCGGTAACGATCGCACAAAACCTACCTTTTTCAACAAACCCTTCCCACCGTAGATTTCTTTCACCTACTGGACTGCCTCACGATAACGGGACTGGACCGGACCTATCACGCTCATCATTTAGTTTTTAGTTTCACATTTTAATTTTTTGTTTATTCCGTGTGGTAGACTAAGCTGGCTACCCGTCAGCTTTTTACTGCACGTTAAATACACACTATCGTATCGTACACTGTGTTCAGAAAAAAACACCCACTTTTGTTTTTTACGTAACTCTTAGAAAAATAACCAATTTGAATGAACATTTCAGACAAAAGAGCTAACGAAATGCCGATTCTAACACCATAAAAATAATTTGTATTTTTTTTAAACATTCTTTGCTAGCAGCGGCGTAAACCGGACGTCAGTAAAGTGTCGTTACAGCAATAAGATTTTCCGTTGAAGATCACACTATTATTAAATGCTTGTGAAAAAAAATAAAAAGCATAAATCAAATCACTTTCTGAAGATGTTTCCTGACATGGATTAAAACATTTAACAGAGAAAGTGATGACAGCACTGGCATCACTGACTCGTGTTCGGGTTGTGGTCGACCACACAATCCCACTTCATTGCAAAGATCAACAAAGTTAAAGATCTCTCACTGATATTTTGATCAGTGTCTTTACCCCATCAAGACTTTATCTTCTGTCAAAAATGTCTTGAGCAAGCGTTTTTCTACGTATTTTTTCACTCTCATCAATTTAATGAGATGTTTATCGTTAATGGTAAATCTCATTGCTGTAACGACACTTTTAGTGACGTCCGATTTACATCGCTGCTAGCAAATAAAATTTAAAAAGAATACTAATTATTTTTATACTGCTTGAATCAGAAATTCATTAGCTATTTTGTCTGAAATTTTCATGCAAATTGGTTACTTTTTCTAAGAGTTATGCAAGAAAATATAAGTGGGTGTTTTTTTTCTGAACACAGTGTATTTGTCGTGGTACGGGCACCTGTTGTCATTAATACTCAAATGAATCATGTCGTCACGTGTCGTGTATAGCCTAGGCTTACTTACTATAATATACACTGTCGACAGGCTGTTGTTTGCGAAAATATCTATCGACAGCGTATTATCTTTTTCTATTTTTACCTCCGCCAAGGCGGGGTTATGCGATCGTTTGTCTGTTAGACATTCACGAACGTATTTAGGGATGTCGACCAAACATGGTAGGCAAGGGCAAGGGGCAATTCTTTAAAATTGGTTAAATTTTGGTCTTGATCTGAATCTGGATGTGGATATACGATCACTTTTCCCCTTCCATTAATTTTATGACATACGCCATGACACGATATACGCTAACTCGCAAGAGGGCGCCACCGCGCTAAGCCGCGACACTGTATCGGCTTTGCCGGAGGTTTTTCGCTCTCTGAGCACATCTAATTCTATTTTTCTATTCATTGGTTTGTTTGCTTTTGTGTGCGTTGATAGTAACTGTGTTGGTTTGCATTTTCTTAATTTTCCTGGCCCCAGCTTGGATGGCCATTTGCCTTTTTCGTTGTTGAAATAGCGACTTTTAAACTGACTATCATGTTGCTGCAATAAAATCTAACGACGTCTTGCATTGAGCTCTGTACTATGGTATATTTGCAATGGGGGAGATTTGATCATGACCGGGGAGACGATATAACGAAGGCGGAGACATCTGCACGGGAGGGGAGACTTTGTACCGTGTACAGATCCTCCTGGGGGATGATCTATCACAGGGGAAAGTATATAATGTGACAACGGCATTTTAACCCTTTAATGGGCACATTAAAACCGCAGAGCAACGGACTATTGTACAGAAATACGGTGATTGGTACACTGGCCGTTGATGGGTGGGCTGTTATATTTGGTACAGCGAGGAAGGGCCTGGGCGGGCTGCAGCCCCGCCCAGTGCCCTCCTCGCTGTACCAAATATAACAGCCAACCCATCAACGGCCAGTGTACCAACTGCATATTATTTGATATGGCACTATAATTACCAGTGCCCATTAAAGGGTTAATGCAAATAAACGGTGTTGACGCAGGGACATTCCTAGCGTCTTAACGATAAATACAGACGATGGGGTGGGGCCAGCCACCCACTAAAAATGTTCGTCTAAAACCGCCTCTGGGCAACTGTATTTGTATGTGTGTCGTTTACTGGCGAGTAAACTAGTGCTCTGTTGCAGCCCACCCACCTGACGTTGTCTGGTGCCTGTATTTGCCAGTTGCAGGCTGCAGCAGCGCTCTACGACCTACAACAGCTGAGCTGGCGGCGTGCCTATAAGCCACAGTCAACCACAGTGTCGCAGACAGATTTCTCTAGCATCTCGATGTAGCCGACAGCGGGCGCTAGAAACATACTAATGTACGTTATAATTTAGTTCAATGTCAACGCGGTTGAGAAGACCGAGAACTGCTATCATCGTCGTCGTCGTCGTTATTGCCATCATCAATTACGCCTATCTGGTGAAGCCACCTGTACGTCCTCATCTAGCTCACGCTGTCTTGCACATATTCCATGGTTTCGTTGGCCTCTATAGCTTTTCGTCGTGACAGACGTTCGCCAGTAGTTCTTCAAAAGCACAAGGCCAGTAGAGATGTTATAAAGCTACGTCATGCGCGAACCGTCTTGTGATCTGATGTGCATGCAGCTGACGGAACTTCGTCTCTGACGCCGCCGGCAACTTACAGAGCAGATGGAGAACAGCGGCCTGAGTTACAACGAGAGTTTCAGGAACGAGACCGGTCCATTCGACGCGTCGTGCTACGCCGTCTCGAGCGACGACGAACGAGTGATGACGTCGATACGCGTCTTCGTCGGCGCGTCGGTGCTCTTCGTCGCGTCCGGCCTGGTCGGCAACGGACTCAGCGTGATGGTCTTCTCGTCGGCCGAGATGCGTCAGCTGTCGTCCAACGTCTACCTCCTCGCGCTCGCCGTCTCCGACTCGCTCTACCTCATCAGCGTCGTCCTCGGCCGCCTGCTGACCGCCGCTCGGTGCTGGTACTTCCCGCACACGTCGCTCGACCTCGTCAACCGCAGCCAGTTCTTCTGCGTTCTGCAGCAGTACCTCAGCGACCTGTTCGCCGACCTGTCCACCTGCCTGATCCTGGCGTTCACCGTCGAGCGCGGGTACGCCGTCTTCTACCCTGTCGTGTTCAAGCAGCGCTGCACGGTGACGCGAGCGCGCATCGTCTGTGCGGCCATGTTCGCCGTAGTCGGGATTTGCATTGCTCCATACCACGTCATCATGATTGGCCTTTATCCCGGCTACAACGTCTGCGCCATCGTCAAACAGCACCAAGAGGTTACTCTTCTATTGTACGCTACACTACGCAGTTAGTCACTAGAGTTACTTGATTGCTTTGGTGACTGTAATATGCGCCTTCCCTATTACTGTATATTTGTTTGTTTTTATGATTCATGGCGTAATCAATGTATGTATGTATGTATGTATGTATATGCACATGACGCAGGACGTGCGCGCAGGTGACCCCTCCCCCTCCTCACACATCTCCATGTAGATTATCCCCCCTAGAGAAAAATCCCCCAGAGGTAACCCCGGTGGGTCGGTTAGGGTCAGTACCGCGCCTCGTGGGGCGGATATGGTCAGGAATACGAGTTAGTACCAGTTTTCAAATTTTCGCTTTAAGAAGGTTGCTGCACTCCTCAAGGCGTTAACTCCAGGGGTGATTTTCTCTGGGGGTATTAATCTGCGGGGGCGAATGTACCAGGTGGTTATCGAATGGAATCGGCGGAGGAATACCCCGGTGGCGCGCAGTCCGCGCCTCATGCGGCATTGGCGTCTTGCTTAGTCTTGAAACATTTGTCCAAATTAGGCCGCTAGAAGTAGAACGAAACCCTAACCTAACCCTAACCCTAACTCGTCGCATTACATCGAAGTCGGCTTTCGTTCTAGTGGGATTTCGTTCTAGTGGTACGTTCCTATTCCGTGGATTGATGGTACTGGGCGTTATGCATGGCATTTTATTCCTGTTATTTACCTCCGACAACGGAGGAGGTATATGTTTTCGCCCGCACGCCCGTGTTCGTCTGTCTGTCTGTCTGTCTGTGTGCCAGATTACTCAAAAACGCGTGCATGGATTTAGACGAAATGTTGCGTGTCGACAGATGTCGCGACATAAACGAACTGATTAACTTTTGAGTCCGATGCGGATCATAGTCGGGATGCCGGAACCGGATTGCTTTCTTCCATAGCGTATGCACTGCAACGTGGAATTTTATTACGTCGGGAAAATCCCACGTATTGGTATTGGGAGCCCGTCGAAGCAACGACGCGTGGTTTTGAGGCGTCCAAACACCGTTGTCGGAGGTAAATGCGCTCTACCGAGTGCACTTCTAGTTTTACAATATTACTATACGCAAACGATATGTTTTCTTCTTCTTCTTCTTGACGATAATGTACAAACTTTAATTGACTAGTCTCCACGGCCGTATTACGTCGACCTGGCAACAGCCGTCGAGGTGATGTTGCGGTCGTCTGTGTCTGTGGAGCTTGATTGTTAATAAGATTATGGGAGACGGTTACAGTTATCGTCATCAAACTATCGTAATGTATCGGGTCAGATCGGATTATTCGCCAGAGCTAAATACAGTTCGTCGAAGCGCAACCACGATCAACAACTAAAGAGGGCTCAGCAGCCGACGAAACCGTTAAACAGTCCTGTTACCTGATAACCTGAATAATACTATTAACAACCAGTTCACTCTCGTTTTGCGTCAAGTGTTAATTGCAGCTGAGATAACAGCTTATCAGAGCGAAACAGCTGACAATATACAATGGCTTCAGCAGCAGCCGAGACAGGTTTCCGCGGAGATGACCATGTAGGCCTACTGGAGAAATCCCCTACCGGAGAAAAGACCCTCCGGAAACAGTGACGTAGCTTAGAGTTAGGGCTAAAATCTAGGATTATAGACTTAGGGTTAGGTCAAAATTAATATTAGTGTTTCCAGGGGGTTGTCTCTGGGAGGGGGAGGTTTCTAGAGAGTTATGTATGGCTGCCAGTGGCCGATGGCGCCAGCAACTGTTATACTGACACTGAAGCATTACACGCCGGAAATCGAAAACATTCGATCCGACGTGAGACAAGCTATTCAGCCGGAGACGAATTTTGCCGGACAGCAGCCTACACGTGTATCTCTTTCCACAATTAGCCGTCGCGTCAACCTACTCTTCCCTGTCATTCTCTGCTCCCGTCTACTCTCTTTCTCCTCCCATTCTTTCTCCCCTCCCTTCCAATCTCTTAACTTATTTCTTGAAATTTTTAATAAGCTACATAGGCCCTACATGATTTTTGTCCAACATTTTAAATAAAATTAACAATTAATTAGTAATTGATTTTCGGAAAATTAACATTACAGTTTTTAAATTCAATTGATAGTTTAAGTAATCAACAAAACAAGAAGCTCAGCTGTCGCAGAGAGACCGCGCGTCATTGAATATTTCGCCGAGTCACTCAAGATCACTCAAGGTTATTCGAAGTAGGGCGTCTGAAAGTCCCTATTAGTATTCCATTAAAACTATGTATCTCGTACTGTTTCTGAGTTATTCAGCGTCAAATAACGGCGTGACCTTGAAATGGGGGCTAGAGGTCGTTCTAGGTCATTGAAAATGGCGCGGTTCGATAGATCATATACGATTTTACTAAACTCTGCCATTGTAAGTAGCCTGCCTCGGTGGCGCTATCGGTAGCGTCACAGTACGTGCTGCCTGGCTACGGTGATCGGCGGGTCTGGGTTCGAGGCCCAGGCTGGCCGGATCATTGTGTCAGGTTGTAGCGGCGTATGCTTTGAGATTAAATTCTCGGGCAGGCACAGAGAGTTCGACGGTGTCCTCTTTAATCTGTGACCGTTGGCTAATGCTGGGTTTAGAGACGCTCAGTATTAGTCGCTGCTTGAACCACTAATAACAGATGGCCTCTTGCTGTATGCGCTGGCCGGTCATCAATGGCTCTGTTCACATGCACCGCTAAATTGGACCCTGGGGCCCACGGTGCGAGGTGCGCATGAGCTTTGGCCATCCATCATGCAGTAGGTATTAGCTGCCAGAGAAACAGTGGTTATAGGCCGAGCAGGGTAAATATCACGGCACAAGGTATCTCCACTTCCGATCCCCTTAGCCCTACACACATCTCTATAAAAGAGAGGTCGCGCAACAACTACACACTACACAGTACACATACCATCAGGTTAGCCTGATGGTGTCGCGCAACACTACACTAGTTCCTTCCATGCGGTTGCGCATTGCCAGCGCTGGCATGCGAAGGGAGCGTGTGCCAACCCGAAAGAGAAAGAAAGAAAGAAAGAAAAAGTTATTGTAAGTAGGCCTATAGTTCTGTCTTGTACCATTTTCGAGTAATTAATTTTTGACGTTAAATAATATCGTGATCTTGAAATCTGGGTTAAGGGTCACACAAGGTCATTGCTTATGGTACTATTAGAAAGCCTGGGTATGGTTTTCTGTTCCATTCTATAGCAACTATGGCCGTATCTTTAGCCGTTTCTGAGATATTCAGCGTCAGATAATGACGTGACTTTGAAATCGGGGTTAGGGGAGGGGTCTTTCAAGGTCGTTGAAAGTGGCACCGTTCGATAGACCATATACGACATCGTTACTACTGGTATGCCGTTGCAAGTATAGGCCTAGCTCTATCTTGTACCATTGACTTGTCAGCCTCTAAAGTGTAACGAAGCAGTAAATAAAGCTAGGCTACCGTTGGTGAAGAGGTGCATGCTGGGAATGATATCTGGTACAAGATCACAAGGCAGACCAGCAAGAAGGTGGAGTGACATTAGCGACTGGTGCGGTTGTACCGTTCCTCAGGCAGTTCATCTTGCTCTCATCACTGACAAGCAAAGTGCAAGAATCAAGGAAGTCACTGGACTCAGCGGCTGCGGCTCATGACGGTTATGAGAAATAAAAACGAAGAAAGAAGAAGAACCGTTTGGGGAATATTTCGTGCTGGAGTTATGACCAAAAACCGACTTCGGCATTCTCGCGTCATTGACCTTTGAACTTGACCAAAACGTAGTGCAGCGACAGAGAGACCGTCAAAGAACATTTTGATCTTTACCTGGACTAAATCCGGACAAGTTTGACGGACCAACGGATCCACAGATGGACGGATAGACCCACATAATGTCGCGTCCAAAAACAGTACCCGTAGTAGTTGGGGCGGGTAATTAACCCTTTCATGAGTACTGGTGATTACAGTGCCACATCAAATAATATGTAGTTGGTACACTGGCCGTTGATGGGTGGGCTGTTACTTTTGGTACAGCGCGGAGGGGACTGGGCGGGGCCGCAGCCCGCCCATGCCCCTCCTCGCTGTACCAAATGTAACAGCCCACCCATCAACGGCCAGTGTACCAATCACCGTATTGCTGTATAATGGTCCGTTGCTGTGTGGCTTTAATGTGCCGATTAATGTGTCAATCGTTACGTGCTTACGAGAACTGTGCTCTGTGTGCTATTGTGCACTCTGTATAGCTATTTGCGGCGATGTACATGGCCGAGATGGTGACTCTGCGTGTGGTCCCGGTCGTTGCGATCGCTCTGTTGAACGCGCTCATCGGGTCACGTGTTACGCGTATCACTCGCGACCGGAAACGACGGCGTCAACACATCCGCCTAGTGACGATCGACGCCGACAGCGCGGCGCGCCGACAGTCGCCGGATGTAGACGTAGTCAACATCGACTGTCGCAGTTCGGTGGTCAGTTTGCGCTGTGCTCGACGCGCCAGTGTCGACGAGCGCAACCTGCAGCTAACCATCGTACTGATCCTCGTCTCCACGACGTACATTCTCTTCTACCTCCCAGTCCTCGTCCACTTCGTCCTCTTCAAGATGATGCTGTCCGGCGTCGTCGACGTCGGCTTTACGTTCCTCGACGTGTTCGGCAACTACGCCAAGGCACTGCATGTCGCCGGTTTCGCCATCAACTTTCTGCTCTACACGGTCAGCGGCCGCGTCTTTCGTGAGCAGCTCGTTGCACTGCTCTGTCGCAGTCATTGTGGCCGACCGACGTTCAACTATGCCCACCCGGCTGGCGCCGGCACGACGTCGACGAAAGCTTAGCGTACGCCGACGAGACCGCACCAGGCGCGAGTTTAGTTTAGCAGCGCTCTTGAATCGCTCCTGATTTTCAAAAGCGATCCTCAACAAAACGATTTGCTCCCGCGAAAGTGCTCTCATTTTTCGGGATCGGTAAAAAAACTTCGCGCCCATCAGCTTTAGTCACGTGACTCGTGTGTTTGTAAACAACAGTGGAAAACAGTCAATCTGCTGCTGCGGACACAGCTGCCAGCATCAAATTCGTCGTTTTTGCTTTATTGACATTCGTTCGCTGACAGTATACAGTGTGTCCCAAAAAAACATCACCCTTTTTATTTTTCGAATAACTCAGTCAAAAATTAGTCGATTTCAATAAATTTTGGTGAACGGAATCCTGAGGAAACTTGCGAGAAGTTGGCTGTAAATTTGCCCACTTCACCTGAAAACTGTCACTACACTACCTTGTGAAATTTGGGACTTATTGTTACCAGCTTGTTACAGAAATATGATAACAAAATGCTTTAATGAAGAAGTAAAGGCATCAAACAAAAACTGCAAAGTTAACGGATCTGCTGTTGTCTTTAAAACATTTTCTGTATGTGTTTTTTATAGTCGACGTTTATACTATATTAATCAAAGTTTATACTGTTTTCTCTGGGAAAAAGTGGGTGCTCTGATAAGAGCCGGTTATTGGGTGGCTCTGAAAAGAACCAGTTGTTGAATGGTGTGGAAAAATGGTCCCGCTGACAACCTCACAAGCGAGAAAATAAGTAAAAGTTATAACTTCGGCTGTATTGTGACAGCTGGAATCAGTTTTATCAAGTAATAAGTTGAATAGCGAGGAAGCGCCTATTATTAGTGCGATCGAAAAGTGACTTTTTTTGCATTTGATCAGGTAGTGCGGCGACATTATTCAGGTGAAATGGGCAAATTTATAGTCGACTAGTGTCAGGTTTCCTCGGAAGTTTGTATAGTCTACCAAAAATTATTGAAATTGGTTTATTTTTGACCGAGTTTTTCTAAAAATAAAAAGGGTGACGTTTTTTGGATACAATGTATAAATAAAATTCATGTCACTGTCATCACTCAAAATTGCTGCGAGAACAGATAGATGCTTGTTTAAGATAACCGTTCTGTTTTTTATGAGAGCGCTCTCGGAGCAGAAGGGTTACAGAACGATCGAGAGCGCTCTTGAAATTGACGAGAGCGGTCGAGAGCGATCCTGTAAGACCGCTCCTTCACTAAACTCGCCCGGGACCAGGTCTGCGATATTTTCACTAGTTTGAACATTTCACCCCGGTCTCGTCCGATGCGATCGATCTGATCGTGTCGGTTTATGTTGTTCAGTCGGCGATCTGAAAGCCGTCTGCAAGCCGCATTCTACAGGATCAGTTGGTCCGAAACTTCTGTCAGAAGAAAAAAATTATCACAAGAGTCGGATTAGTTTCATATAGGCCTAAAATATTTGCATATTGCAAAACACTGGGGAAGTAAACAGGCATATCGCGTGATACACCAGCCCGTGTCCGTGGTCTCGCAGTGTTTGCTGAATACCTGGCTGGTGGCTGGCTAGCGGAGATCAGCGCGCCCGACTTACTGGAAGCGTTACTGTTACAACACTATGAACCCACACGGACTCTGCAATCTTCCTCTGCTTTTCAACTCTCTGTTCCACGATACAACCTTGAATTTGGCTCGCGTGCATTTCGAATCTCAGCACCAGAAATCTGGAATTTATTGCCTGCTAGTATCCGTAATTCTCCATCACTCCCTACATTTCGTCGGCATCTAAAACACATTATTTTCAGTCAGCCCATCCTAACCCCTAATGACCACCCCCTGTCAACACGCCCTGATTTTTTATAGACCTCAGCGCTTTATAAATCATTTACTTACTTACTTACTTACTTACTTACTTACTAACTTATTAGAGGCGTGTTCGCGACGATGCGCTATACAAATCCACAGTCTACTGTACTTTACTTGCACTGATGCTGGACTTGACAACACACGTAACAGCGATGACTGTCATTTCTGTCGGTCGCGCTCAGCTATGCGAAAGCGCGACTTCGCTATAGGCGGCATGTCTGTCTGTCTGTCCGTCACACGCTGGTAATGCGTCAAAACCAGTGATCGTAGGATCATGTGGTTCTCACCGTCGAGTAGTTCAGGGACTCTAGCTTTTTGATACCTACTTCTGTTGCAGCGACTCCTAACTCTAACCCTATCCCGAGAAAGCCCCGCCTCGGAAAGCCTCACGTAAGCATGCGTCCGTGTTTAGGCCTACTGCGTACAGACAGGTGACATTAGTGCGCTATTTTTAGCGATGACGTACGTGTGAGGGCACGTTGCTATTGGCTGCAGACCAGTCGCCGCTTTTGCAGTGTGTTACGTAGTACGTTGTAGGTAATTTGACACAACAGGCATTCTGCGCATGCGCGTATTCGACCGGAAGGATTGTTATATGATGCTGAGTGCGATCTAACAGTGTATTTTTTGACGAGGAGCGACGACAGTTTCAATTGTTCTAGAAGAATCACTACAAACAGAAACTCAAACTTGACGTAAATTTGTCGTCTGATAAATTTCAGGCAAATTTCTCCTGTGGAATGCGGCTTTCAGCGTTTCAGGTGCAGATTGAAAATTTATGACGTGTTTTTAACCCTTTTCGTGCAATGACAGTTACGGTTCCTGCCGTTAAGAAATAGCGACAGTATTTCGTCAGTATTTTACCGACAGATACTTGTTATTAACTGTTTCAAACATTTGTGTCATGTAACGGATATGTTGTGTTTGTGTTCTAGTCTGTCTTTTTTTCTTTTATTTTATTTTCTCTCATTGTATATTTTCTGTCTGCTGCCTTATGGCGAATAAAGATTTTATTATAATGCGAAGTCGGCACTCTGATCCTCGGTGAATGTGGTGTTGCGTTTTCCTTCGAATAGTCAAACTGCCTGACGTATACAGATAGCACCGCTTTATTGTGTACAGTTGATGAAAATAAAGTTGACATACGTGAGCAATTATGGTCTCATTTTTTGGGCCAGTCTGTATAAGGAGCGCTTTTTATAGTGCTTGTTCGTCCTTTACTTAGAAGCGAGTACCTACACGGTGTGCCAATAAATGAGACTCGCGTATTCTTGAATATCTTGTACAGTTGTAAGTCTATTGCAATGAAATTTAGCGTATGATCCTGATGGCCTTAGCTATTAAACGCGTAATAATTTGCCACTTCACTTTAACGGGTGTTTATAGCGACACAACTCAACTCAACTGACCCAGTTGAAAAGCGTACAGCCAAGTCAGTCGTAAAGTTTGATCTTTAAAATTTAAGGGGTGTAAATTTTACAGGGGCTGAAATTTGGGCTTCTCTATTGACTTTGGCTATGGGCCTTAACACAGTGTAGCGCTACTGCGATACTTCAGTTGTGTAGAGTAAGAAGTTTTTATATTATTGTATCTTGTATCGTTTCGTGATAAAGCGAGATATTTATTGGTCGAAAATAGAGATGCCGCCTTTTACGTAATAACCACCTGCGTAAAACGGTTGCGAATATTTTGGCGATGATTTTTTTTCACAACTGAACCAGATTCGTAACGGTGGTGTGACTACTCCTCTGTTTACACACAGCTCAAGTGCGTTACAGACAGACGGACAGACGGAAAAGCGATCTCAATAGCGGCGCGCACGTAACGCTCGCTAAAATCAAACTCATACTGTGTTATTAAAATACACGATGACGATTATAATAATAGTAATTATGACGATGATCTAGACGCCGTCAATTTCGCAATATTCTTCGACTTTAATTTTTAAAACTATTCCTTCGTTGTCTGATTTCAGACCAAAACACATTTTAAAAGTACTGTACAGATATGCCGTCTCTTATTGCTGACAGACGTCATTCATTATTTGGACACATCTGTCGCCTACCGGAGAACACATCTGCTTCGCAGGCACTTCAACTGTCAATAGAAGCCCACACCGGCACTCCTCCCGCTGCTGACTGGAAGCGCCCGCCGGGTCGTCCACGGAGAAATTGGCTGCAGCAAGTGGAAGAAGACGTTGGCC
>Ga0209149_1000521_pt1 | contig 16279 bp, 2 predicted proteins | sample WorMetTyACAVOLI2_FD_187423 | JGI IMG/M metagenome (GOLD analysis project Ga0209149, IMG submission 187423) | Marine gutless worms symbiont microbial communities from Max Planck institute for Marine Microbiology, Germany - Olavius algarvensis... ... | reverse complement strand
TCACCCATTTGCCCAGAAGCCCCCAGTGAATGGATTTCTACCAAATTTGGTATAGGAGGTCCCCTCGCGGACGTAATCAATTGTGCCGAATTTTTTGTCGATCGGTTCAGGGGTATTGATTTTGTGTGGGGTTGAAATTTGCCTATCCCCATAGGAATTGAAGGTCGCCGTTAACACTGTCTGAACTACCGTTCAGACTGTGATTTATATATATATATATATATAAAGATCTAAATTTTTTATGTAATTTTACACCATTAGTGTACATTATTATATATATTCGCTTTTCTTTCGCTTACGTTGATTTGCATTAGCTATTATATTGGACAGTATATCGATTTTGATTTTGCGATGTCATTATCTACCTCTATCTGTATTATAAATTTTTCTGTTATGCTATTAATTACTATGTTGCATTAGCTATTGCGGCATTTTGAATAGTGACAGATTAGTGTCAAGATATTATCGAGTTTCTTAATTATTTTAAAACAAAGGTCACGATTTTCTCTCAGAATTATATACATTAAGTTTAAATTACATACAATTATTAGAATTTCGGAATTTATCTTCTTTTCTAATGACTTAAAATTATGTTTTAATATTTCATTACGACAAATTTCAATTATACTTTGACTACAAAAACGTTTAAATATTTAATCATTTATTTTAACACAATGTAATATCTCTAATTACAAGTTATGATTGGGTTAATATTCTTCCATTTTGTTTTATGTCATAATCATGAATTCATTATGTAATTAGCTAAATGTTGCTTAAATGTTCTAATATTCAGAATACAGTTCGCATGTCTGGCGGCTACTGCAGCGTCCCCACAACAAGGGCGCCTGTCAACGTGTTCTGAAGTCAGTTAGAACTATTTGTTATGCTGATCGAGAACGTTGCTTTCGCAACCGACGATTCGAAGCGGGAGTGCACGATGTTCATGCCCATGTCCAGTAGTTCACCAAAATGTCAACGTGCTGTCTTAAGTAATTATTACCATCGCAATTTTTGCTGTTTTAAACGTGTGATCACCGTTAACATCTGTTTAAACTTGCTAGTTTTTTTCATTTATATTTGCTGTTTTTCTACTTGATGTATACATGATTTTGCTCTGGCTTCGTTTGCTAAAGTAGACACTATTGCCCTCACATTAAAAACTATTGATAGCCATAAAACGGGAGGCCTACAAGGTTTAAACATTTAACATAACAATCAAATGTGACTGAAGTAACTCCAGAACAGAACACTTAGTCTATAGTAGATCAAAATCAAATCCGTATAAATTTAATAATCGTCGTATTCGTCGATGCAGATTTGATAGCGGTAAAACATTACGGTTTTTCTTTTCGTATGGCCTACTGAATAGTCTCCTTTCAGGCCATTATAACCAATTAGTAATAGAAATTATCGTGTTTAGCTCACATTTACACAGTTCAGTTACACTAGCGTCTAGAGTAGACATAATGGTCCGACTAAGAAAGTGACACTGGCCCGTAATCCGTATGCACTATTTACATAACGTTACAAGCCATTCCGGTTTTTACTCACTGTCATAACGGTTGTCGTGGCAACCATTGTCCTATAAGCACATGTAATTTTGTGTTTTAAGGAGTCAAATTTTGTGTTTCTGTATGTTTAAGCGAATTTTTACAATCGAAAATGATACAGTACAGTTTAGTTACGACTGCGTGACAGATTTTGAATGGATGCATTCGCGCGTCGTGATTGCAATTGACCGTAAGTGAGGTATGTACTATTGGCTGTACACGGTGCTGCTGCGGATTTACGCCACCCAATGGTCGTGAAATGGGTAAAGTGGCGGAAATTTGCAGCCTGCTTTTTTGTTTCCTAGGTGAATAGCGAACCATTACCCTTAATCTTATCCTATACCTTAAGCCTAATCCTTAAAAAATTGTGAACAAGTCAAACACCGCTGAAAGTGTATGCAGAGAACAAGTAATGCAAACTAATCAACCGAGAAAGGCTAGTAGGGGTCGAGCCCTGCACAAAGTGCATAACGTTCGCTGAACCAATACCTGACGATCTAATGGGGACCATGCTTGTGCAAGTGGGGTTTGGATAGGATAATTAGCGATTCGATTCGCTACACTACTGCAGCTGTTTCACAGTGCAGTCAGGCTTTCCACCACTTTAGCAAATTCAATGCGTTGTTGCGGTGGAAATTTCTGCCGCAATAGAATTGGGTTCACATGAAAATAAGTAGGCGCAATGCTATAACTGGCACTAACCCTTACTGCTGAACACTAACCGACCCACGAGGCGGTATAATACTGAATAAGTACTATAATATTTTATGACGGTTTATGCTATAACTGACACTAAAAAGGGAGAACAGGGATTGCGCTTACTTATCTTCAAACTACCCTAGAATTGTTCATTGGCTACACACACGGCCTTGGTTACTTAGCAAGTAACTGTTGGGACATTGTAGGAAGGAACATTGTAAATGTACAGATATAGGGCACATTTGGCAAATTGCACATTTGACCAAATCCACAGTGTGTTTGATCAAATGTGTGCATTTAACCAACTTGCATACATGTGCGGCATTTCGTCGAGGTCAGGTTTAGTGTTGGATTAAGGTTAGGGATAGGGTTATGGTTTGGGTTAGGGTTACAGTCGTGGTTAGGGCTTTGATCAAATGCGCATTTGCCAGATGCACAGCACAGTTGCTCAAATGCACAGATTGAGCAAATGTGCCTTACACAGACAAGTCATGCTATGACATAACAGTGTGTGACTGCACGAATGCTGCTTTTCAGTATGCAGATTTAATTAGCAGTTTTAAGCAAACCAACACAGTGGTGTTCTGTTTATTCTGTGTTTATTCATGTGTTACATATTGAAAGTTTTTCAGTACAGCAGTAAAACACTATTTACACATTACTTTATAGTAGAAACACTGTACACTATAGGCCTATTTACATCATAAAGCAAACATTGTTCACAGAATAAGCAATGTAACAATTCTTTCTGTGGGAACAAAACGTGTGACACGTAGTCACATTGTTATGAAAAATAAACTACTGGTGCTCAGTGTCATTTGCCACCGTATACAGATTGACTAAGAGAAGTTAACATGAACAATAGGTTCACTAAACCAGTGTATTTACATCATAAATCAAACGTTCACACAATACGTACAGTATATTCTGTGCAATGTAACAATACTTTTCACACCACTACATCACCTTGCTCTACACCAGACCAGTGTTCTAGACAGCCACACAGCGGCTTCAAATGAACCAGTACAGTACACATATGAACAAGAACAAGTTGACAGAGACAGAATAAGAGAAGTCAGTAACGACAGTTACCCTGGTACAGTGGCATCAGAACCATTAGGTATGAGGGGGAACATGTCCCTATAGTTTGGGAAATGGCTGTGCACGGGAGGGCACAGAAGTAACATTAAAGTGAGTTATCCTTGAATGCACCGCAAGTGATCAGCAGTTCTCTTCCTGCTGATGAAAATGTAACCGTTGGCACCATACCAGAAATTATATAAAAAAACACTGCAGGTGCACAGACACTTCTGAATTAACTCAGGCATTTGACGATGCAATTGCAGGTGGTGCCATCTACGTTGGCGGAACATAGTTTCTTGGCCTTGCGTCGCCTAAAACATGCTTGCGAGCGACGATGCACCAGCCGAGACTGAACAGTTCGCTCGTACTGCAGTACCATCAGGACAGAGTCAGCAAGATGACATGTAGGCGAGATTCCAGATTCCAGGAATCTGTGCATCTGAGCAGTATTCTAACTGTTTTTGGAAATTACGTGGAACAGGCCTATGCTGCATTCACAACTTTGTAGCTAGTTCGTTGTATCCAAATGACTATTTTGTTTGGTCTTGAAGTTGATTGGTAGTTGATACTTCATCTGTTTGTGTAACCTGTTGTCTGTATAGGTGGAGGAGCCAATTATGCTGGTAACTCGGTCTCGGTGAACTTAGTTATTCTATGCCAGGTCTGGTTAGTGCCTGGATCGATGGACAGGTGAACCACCTTGGCATAGAGCCGGACACCCAGATCTACTCAGCCTGACTCATCCCTTCGTGCGTACTGGGTAGGCAGAATGAGTACAGTGAAAGCTGAGGGAGTTTCAGACACATTGCTTGAAACACTAGCCTGTATGCATTGTCTTGCAGTGTGGGCTGGTGTCTAAATGAGGACTAGATAATGGAGATAAGCGACGACACACGGGAAATGGTAGCACATTAGAGGCGTGTTCTCGACAAACACAAATTCAATTTTTTTGGCATTTTATGCCCCTCTACTTTCAAGTTGTTTCCGGTGCCACTGGACAGTTGGGATCACTGTTGTTATTTTACTGTTACTGAAAGTGTCTAGTATGCACTACATCAAACTGTTGGTCTGTAGAGAGCCACACAATAGTAAAAAATGAGTAGTTTAAGAACTATCTTGCCAGTAATACTGACACCAGCAATGCGGGGATGACACACACTGTACACTTCACCCAGACATGGGCGGCACCTTTTTTCGCTGGGGTATAAGGTAGAGGTGTGCGAAAAACCAAAAATTGGTTATCTTTTGTTTTTAAAAACTGAACTGTGCAAAAATTTGACATCCATTCAGATGGTTTTCTGACAGAAACTGCACACAGTCTGCAGTTCAGATTAAAAGTGACAAAAAATAACTTCACTTGCATTCAGCGTGCATAAGAATGTTTTAAAATGCAACTGAAACACAGCTTAGCACATAGATTTTAGAATGTTACAGTTTATTAACTACTGTATCAAAGTCTGGTATGCACAGTTCATTCAACCATTCAACTTAGCAGTAACACATCGAGCATGTGTGAGGACATTTCAAGTACAGCTTGTGAACTGACAATGTTGATTTTGTCCATATCTGTTACATTCAGTGTGACTTGTTTGACTGTTGCATCTTTAAGTACGAAATAATGCCAGCTACGTTGGCCATTACATTCTTGTTCATTTTACAATCTCCAGGAGATCTTGTTCATTGTTCAATCTCCAGGAGATTTGATGAGGTTTCTGTATCCCTAACTATGGCACACTCATAGTGAGTACCAGAAGTGTTTATAAGATAAACTGTCTTGTGTTTGCAGGAGGATGTGCACTGTGTCATTTCAATGAAATGAGGTGGAAAGTGCTGTAAACAGAAGCGATTGTCTGAGTACTTGGAGAAGCAGACAATGGAACATCCAAGCAGGTGAGCAGCTGTTGCTATCTCCTCTTCTGTTCCCCACTGACCAGAATCCTGCATGGTTAATACATGGTCCATGTGAGTGACTTCAGGTCTGTCAGCAGTGGCAAACAGCTGCTGCAGTCTGTTTGCAACGTCAGGTTGCATCATATAGTTTGCTATGTACATTCGCAGCACCTCATGTTGTGTCTGAGACCTGGTGATGGCGTACGAAAGTGCTCTGAATAGACAGTTTCCATCTCCAGATATCTTTACAGCAGTGGCATTTTTTCTAATGGCTGTCTGTGTGTAGATGTACTGTTCCAGCTGTGTAGCTACTTCTGTATGTGATGGAGACATTGTTGTGCGCTTGTGCTTAAACAGGCGGAGATTCAGTGTCATGCAAACTGTCTGCTGAAATGGCTCATCCAGAGAATTTGTCTCGCAGCAGTCGAATGTACGCAAGCCAACTTCATCTGAAACAGGTGGCAGTTTGTTTACTTCTGTACTGTTATCTTTTGAATGTCTTGGTTTTTTCCTTGTCACACCTTTTCCCAGCTGTGCATCTGCCTGTTTTCGTTTGTCTCGGCTATTCTGTCGGGGTGCACAACTGGTGCCAGAGCTGTCTTCTGCTTTGAGTTCACCAAGGTTGGGAGTATACAGACGTCGAAGTCTGTTATACTCGTCAACTGCCTTCTGGTCACATGTGATCTTCGACCTATCTAGATCGATCAGATGTAGGCCAGAGAGACTCGTGACCCTCGACAGTGCTACATACACCATTCCGCAGCCAAAGTTTGTTGAGCCGGCATCTACTATGGCTGTATGTAGACTTAGCCCTTGTGACTTGTGTATTGTTATTGCAAAGGCCAGCATCAATGGAAATTGTTTTCTGGTGTAATAGATGGACTTTAAAACCTCAAATGATGCCGAATCTCGTTCAATGTCTACAGTGGTTTCAATTTTCTCAAATTTAACTGTGATGCTGTTTATCGTGTTGGTGTTGTTGACTGATGACTTGTTGAAGGCAACAACTGTACCAATAGATCCATTGACGAGTCCGGCATCTACATTTTTGTTCCTTTTGAGCATGACCTTGCATCCGATGCACAGCTGTAAGTCTTTTTCAAGGCCAGCAGTACGTGTGACGTCCTCTCCACACTTGTCGTATGCCTGCTGAACCTTCTTCATTATTTTCTTGTCAGTGATGGTGTCCAAGTTATCGACTGCTGTCAACTTTTGGATTTCGTTTCCAATTCGATTGAGCATGGCAGTGTTGACTTCATCGCAGAGACTTGTTTTTGGCATTAGTATTAGTGGAAATTGATCTTCTTCCACTAGTTGATTGTATCTCTGGCAGATGGCAGACACTGTTGCCCTTAATCCTGGTATTATCTGCCTTCCCTCCAGTAGCCTGTAGTGATCATCTGTTAGCTTTCCGACACGCAGGTTTGACAGCAGATCAGCATACTCCCTGTCACCGTTCTGGCGCATGTTGATGGTGAGTTCGTCATACTCGAATGACTTCCACACATCAATTGAAGCGATGGCACCTAATCGCTGTTTAGCTTCCAGAAACGTGACAGGAATGAATGGCTGATTGCCTTTTACTGGTGGAAGTTGCAGAAAGTCGGCAAAGAATACAATGTTGATGCCTCCAAAGAGTTCATCGCAGCTCATTATCTCGGTCAGTCGCATGTGGATGAACAGCAGAGTCAGCGATGAGACCATACTGACTTCGTCAATGATGAGAAGTTTCATGCCCTTGAGTGTTGCACGAAGCAGTGTCAGTTGTTCCTGTTGTAATCGGCTGTAATTAGCTGGCTTGCCATGTTCAACAGGCAGGCTGAGCACTCTGTGTATGGTTGTGCCGCCAATGTTGAAAGCTGCGAGGCCAGTCGGGGCAGCAATGACAACAGGAAGTGACACTTCAGTCATCTTCTGACTAATTATTCTGTTCAGTATGTCAATCACCCTACTCTTACCTGTTCCACCTTGACCACTTACAATGAGATGAAGTGGCTGTTGCTGGTTGCACACTGAAGTAACCACTTTGTTTACTACTCTCCTCTGATCTTCATTCAGCTCATTGTAAGCCTCAGTCAGATCACCATTGTCAGCAGTGTTTTGCTGGACTGATCGGACATGAGCATCAATAACATCTTGCATTGCAGTTCGCAGGTGATCAGTTCTGCAGCCATCAAATGCACTTTCTTGGTCTTCTGCTGCAACTCCTTCTTCTTGTGCTTGCCTCATGCTTTGAGCCCTCTCAGTGATTGCCTTCTCCATGTCCTGTTCCTGCTCTGATATCTGGACATTCATTTCGTGGTAGGACTTCATTTCTGGCAGGCTACTTTTCTCTATGTTGTATGTTTCGTAGTAGCTCTTGCCTGGCAAGCACAAATCTGCTTCCGTTCTCCACGGTTTGAAGAGTTTGAGCAGGTAGTAGAAGTACAGTTCTTTGTGCTCGTCCGACTGGTTTGGATTGATAGTCTGATGAGTGACTATGTATGGCTTATCCTTTCTCCGTCGGAGCGAGCAGCAGTGAGTTTTCAGTGCAAACTGTTCACTTTTCTTGCGTGTTGACATTTCCTTTTCGAACCATCCAAGAAACTCGTGTAGACTGCATGATTCCAGCTCATCTGGTCTGTCGGGATAGACATCGAGGACCCAGTGAAGCTGGAAAATGTCACACGAGTCTGGATTGTTCTTAAGGATGAAATCAATTTGTGAAGCTGGCTTCAGCACTCTCTTTGCTTTATCAGACGGTGCCAAATCAGCAAAGCGTAGCTGCCGAGACTTGCTGTGCAGCTTGTGGCCCAGTAAACGGTCAGCAGCTTCATTGGCTCCCACTTGGCGACTCTTTATAGACTTGAGCAGGAATGACATGGCATTTGACCCAAGAGTCTTGGTTGACGTGAAAATGTCATGCCACATTGCATCCTGCTCAGATCGCTCGTGTTTTGTAATGTAGTCGGTGATATAATATGGGAGCCGAGATCCAAGGTGACCGATGTACTGGACGTCGACATTTGCCTGATTTGCCAGGAGCAGAGCTGGGTTGTAGTCATTGACGTACTGCTCGCTGTCATTTCTAGGCAGTTGGTACAGTCTTTTCCTTGGCTGTTTGTTCCTGCTGATTGCCATGCAGTCAATGACATCGCTCACTTCAATCTCTGCTCTCACTGGTCTCGGAAATCCAAATCTGCACTTCTTGTAGAATGAACCTTGTCGTTTGTATGACTTTGTGCAGTATTTATTGCACTTGTGCACTTGAAACTGCTGGACAAGGTTGTGCAGTGTTGGTGATGTGTCAGCATTCGGCATTGAGCAGGTGCAGATGCTGTTGATGTACTGTTGCACTTCTTCAGTGGTGTTTCTCCCAAGAATTGGGGCATTCTTAATCCACAGAATGCAGTGTACATGTGGAGCACCACGTGATTGGTACTCAATGCGCCAGAAGTGGTCTTCCACCTCACCAAACACAGGTGTGGTCTTGTCTTTGATGAGTTTGCTGAAAATGGCGTTCCACTTCTGCTGGAAGTGAATGCTGACAGTCACTGGGTCCATACAGCAGAGCTCAGCAGGCGTCATGCTGTCAGTGCCAGGCACGTCTTTGTTAATAGTTTTCAGATGGTCAATTAGTGCCTCTGAGAACCACTCAGCAGTAGAACAGGTGACGAACAGAGTGGGTGGACCAAGGCGCTTGATCATCCACTTCAAGTCCATGCCGAGTTTGACGAAGTATTCCTTTGAGCCACGAAGGTTGGCCATCATGCTGAACATTTTGGACTGCACTTCTCCATCCCTGTTTCTTAGGCGTTCAGCGAATGCCTGGGCAGTGAGACTTTTTCCAGTGACAGTCCTCAGCATGTGACCTATGCTGTGACACATGTTGGAAACCTCCTGGACCTGAAAGCAGTGAAACAAGTAGTTAATATTAAGACGAAACTTTGGATTTTTGTGGAGAAGGCGACTTTTGATGTAATCGCTAGTTCCAATTTTGACTGTTCTGTTAGAATCTTTCAGCCCATGTTCACCAGTAGGAAAGAGCTCTGGGAATGCTTTCAGGTCCAACTCGGCATCAAATAAGTCTGAACTTTGACCATGCACCTTGTCCATCTGATAGTCCACCAGGACGTCAGCTGGGTAGTCACTGCTGAGTGGTTGAACAGAAAAATTTTCGTACAAGTGCGACTTGGAGGCATCAGTGAGTTTCTTCAACAGTGCACTGTCAGGCGACGTTTGCATTACCTGTCCGTCAAGCTGCTTGGCTATAATGTCCTCAATGTCATGAATTGTGTAGACTGGAATATCTTTGTACAGAGGATTGTTTGTGCGAAGCCAAGCCAGAGCAGTCTGGACTTTTCTAAGGTCAACAACTGATGTCCAAACTCGATGTTGTTGTGTAGGCTGGCCTCCGACCAGTAGTACGAGACTCTGAACGTTCAGAAGGTTGTCGGGCAGGAAGCGAGCATTGGACTGCAGGTCGACGGGCAGGTAGGCAATTCGACCTTTCAGTGCAGCTGTTAATTCTTTTCGAGGACGGCTAGCATTGGTAACTTGTCCGAGACGAACCACTGTGATGCATGTCATGCAGAATTTGATAAGTGCTCGCTCGAACAAGTTCAGCTGTGTAATGCAGTCAGGTGTTGGGACAACATTTAGCTGGTTAAAAAAACTCCGTGCAACATCTTTGTTACCACGTAGTTTCTCAGCACAGTATTTGCATATTTGAATGTTGTCCACAAACTTGTCAAAATCCTCCTCTTGTGTCTTATGTTGATACAGCAGATCAAGGGCATCTCGCATACGGTCTGAATCGTATCCTGGCCTGCATTTGTAAGCTGTGAGCGGTGCAAGATCTTTCCTCAGCTGTTCACATATATCACAAGAGGAGGTGACATATGTGTCCCTCAGACTGGTCACATGTCGGAGTGCTTGACCAAACTGCTGTACTACACTGTCCTCATCCACTGTGTGATCACTGGCTTCAGTCGAGGCTGACTTGTTGCTGCCAACAGATAGTTTCATGGTACTGTTCAAGTCTTTCACTGACACATTCAGTCTGTCATAGTCGCCACTGTTCATAGCTGTCGTCACTGAATGCATTGACAGCACAAGTCGACATACTTCATACAGTCGGCTGACTAACGACCGTAAAGATGGGAAGTGTGGCGATAGTATTCTTGCCGGTCTCAACAGACTGTGGCATCCATTGTCTGTGCAGCAGTAGATGGAGTGTCCCAGTCTGTTGTTACGAGCAGGATTGTTGCAGTCATTCAGATGGAGGTAGAACTGTCTGCAGTTGGCTGAGTTCTTTGCAGCAATCCTGCGCAACAGAGTGGTCACTCCATCTACTGACTCTGCTGGTAGATGACACAACCGTGAGTCACATTCCCATCTACGGTTAGATACAGTCTGGCTCTCTGCGTCAGCTGTGTCTGTTGCTGACTCGCTGGAGACTGTGACTGGCTTGAAGATGTGTGCTTTTCCATCACGGTCAACAGCTATGGCATCGGTCAGTGTGTACAGATTATAACACTGCTGCCAGAAGTACGGTTCACTGCACGATGTGTGAATCCTATGACCATGAAACGCTGACGTGAGATCACCTTCTGTTGGATTGCGGTCAGTTGGCAGATGCTGTAGACAGTCGTTGGCTGTGGTCGACAGATTTGAGTGTAGACGGCTAGTCACCATACGACCACGCCGCAGTTGCCGTTCTGCTTTATTGAACAGCAGCTTTATGTCAAACAATGGCTTGCGTGTGTTTGACTGCATTTTCTTCTGCAGCGCTGACAACCGACCTGCCTGTCTGGCTGCAGCTATCACCTCTGTTCTGCGAGCCCAGTATTTCCGGGCAACATTCCTCTGTCTGTTATCCAGATTACGCACTCGATTGTACCGCTGTTTCGACCGTGTTTTGGTGGCATCACGGTATGCAATATTCACATTGTACATTCTTTTCATATTGCATCGGTGTCGCTCTCTGTATTTTCTGTCGCTCACTATTTTGCTCTTCATGCGCTCTCTCATCTGTGTTTGGTGTCGCTCTCTATATTTTTCGTCGCTCACTATTCTGCTCTTCATGCGCTCTCTCATCTGTGCTTGGTGTCGCTCTCTGTATTTTTCGTCGCTCACTATTCTGCTCTTCATGCGCTCTCTCATCTGTGCTTGGTGTCGCTCTCTGTATTTTTCGTCGCTCACTATTCTGGTCTTCATGCGCTCCCTCATCTGTGTTTGGTGTCGCTCTCTATATTTCTGATCACTCGCTGATCTCTTCTTCATGTGCAGTCTCATCTTTCCTTGATGTTCTTCTCTGTACTTCATGTCTGTTAACTTTGTTTTAATCCTCTCTCTCATCGTCAACAGATGCTGTTCTCTGCTCTGAGGATCGTTGCGATGTTTGCTATCGTTGTTAGCTGCCCGTGCTTTGTTGGCATCTTTGTAGTCTGTGTCATTCTGCAGACGAGCTTTAACACGGGCAGCATTCTGCTCCCTGAGAGTTTGATCAGTTAGCATTCTGTTGCCTGCTCGGTGTATTACAGCCTGTCTGTTCTGTGTATAGCTGCTGTGTGCTTTCACTCTCCTTTCCTCTTTATTTCCTGCATACCACTGTTTTTTGTTTTGCTTTTTCTTACGGTCTTTTGAGACCATGTTGCTGCCAGTTGGTAGTTAGAATCAGTTAATGCTTCATTAGGGTGTGTCGTGTACAGTGTGTGTCACCAACGATAGTTACTAATGATAAATGGACTAACGACAATAGTAATTTACTGTTGGCACAATAATGCAATAGTAAAATGTAGTCACAATAGCAGTGAGTGTCACCAACAGTAGTCAGCAAAGTTAACAACAGTTGGTGGGCTAGTAGTGTAGCGCTGAGCTGTTCATGCAGACGTCACTGCCAGTTCGTTTTCAGTAGCCCTGGTAAAACAACCATCATTAAACAATAGTCAATGACTAGTTAAAATTGTGTAATTGAGGAGATTAATGCATAAAGACTAGGTTGCTGCTGTATCTTGAGTTGCACTAAATGCTTAATAACTGAGTCCATCTGTCCCGTTTCATGGTTCCCTCTTTCTGCCAAATGAATAGTACAACCAGCTTGCCATTTGATTCAAGCTGCATAACAAGTGGCATCAGACCCACATATGTACACTGGCTGGCATTGTATTGTTGGAGTGTGTGACTGTTGACAGTGAGCTGCCCAACTGTGAGCTAATGAAACTCGGCGAGATGTTGATGATAAATGTGGTGACAAATGTGAGGGACAACAGTGAGGCTGTAGGGGAGAGAAAATAACCAGTCACCATTACGCCAGCACAAATTTGTCTACATTTGCTGTTATCAGTCGTGAGAAGTTGGACTTGTCTATTAGGTGACAGGGCTCGAGACCAAGAGTTCAGCCGTCAACACCTAGGTAAGACAGTACGAAAAAATATCAAAACCAAGGTGTCTGGTACTAATACTACATAAGTAGGTAACTAAGTAAGTAAGTAAATGATTTATAAAGTGCCGACGTGTATAATCATGTGATCAAACAACAGCTTATTCTAACATTGGAATCTATGATACTACTTCTGGACAGTTTCATTATTGACTTGTTTTATCTACTCATGTACAGTTTTCAAGTTTCAAAATTCTGTCACTGACAGACTGAGCTTTAAACAGTTAAACAAGGTAATGCGAAGCATGACATACCTGCCATGCCGTGCCACAGTACCACATCCCGCAAATAAATTCAGGCATCATTACTGACACTATTGCACAGGGTGGGGTTTGCTGTGCTTGACAGTGGGGCGGGGGTTAGGTTAGTTGTGTCTGACAGTGGGGCACAGGGCGAGGTTTGCTGTGCCTGACAGTGGGGCGCAATTTGTTGTCTGACAGTCGGACACAGGGCGAGATTTGCTGTCTGAAAGTGGGGCACAGGCAGAGGTTTGCTGCCTGACAGTAGGGCGTGGGGCCAGGTTTGCAGGGCTGACAGTGGGGCACACGGCGAGGTTTGTTGTGCCTGCCAGTGGGGCACAGGGCGAGATTTGCTGTGCCTGACAGTGAGGCACAGGGCGATGTTTGCTGTGCCTGATAGTGGGGTGTGCAACGAGGTTTGGTGTGCCTGACAGTGGGGCACAGGGCGAGATTTGCTGTTAGACGGTGGGCCACAGGGCGATATTTGCTGTCTGACAGTGGGGCATAGGGCGAGGTTTGTTGTGCCTGACAGTGGGACACATGGCCTGAACCCTGCCATACTTGACAAATTTGAAGATCGTAGCTTCATCCATTCCAGAAATATTGAAGGAAGTTAAAATTTGCAGTCAGACAGACAGAGAAACGTGCAGACAGATACCGGACACCGGAATGATACCGTGCAGATACCGTGAACCGTTCCCAACGTAAAACATTACCTGCCACGTCCACTTCATGGTGCGGCAAGTAAAAAATCGCCACTCTCTTTAAGGCGTCAATACACTGTATATCAAAACTAGTACCTCAACGTACCTACCTGTTACTGCACATTGCTAGGTGTGTTGTAGGTGCACCAAGGAATATGTTCTAATTACGAGACACAACCCTGGCGTCCGCAAGAGAAGTCAGCAGAGCTGAGTGGAGCAAAAGATGTGGCTCAGAAACAATCATTGATGCTTGACCTCGACACTGTACATGAGCTGAAGGCAAATCTAGATATGTTTCACAGCACACAGCCAATCATTAACACCAACTAGTGGTGACCACTTTCTAAGCTTTGGTTTATAAATTATTGAAGTATTATTTTATCTTCGTTACCACGTTACTGAATAGTTTTCCACATGAGCTGGTTGACGTCTATTTCTACAACAGGTTTTACGAATAAGTTTATTTCATCTAAGCCAGAGACGGGCTAATATATAATGTGTGCACTAATGATTGCCTGCAAGGCAATAATAACTGTTGAGTGTTGATGTTTACTGTGATGGTTGTATCAAATGATTAATTGAGTCTTACGAGATGTGTGGTCTAGCTGCATCTATTGTATGTAGTCTTATCATGTTTAAGTGAAAATGATCTGCTTCAAGTATGATACAAGTAGAAGTTTCTTACTTAAAGCTAAGTACATTAAGGGTCAGTTTTTGCTGTGCGATGCTGTGTATAAGTCCCGTCCAGTTTTCAACTTCATACTGTTACTTGACGCTCAATGTCTGAGAACTGGTATTAGAGACAGTTACAATGGAATGCTAACAAGAACCTTGAGCGATTAAGCAAAATATGCAGTTAATATTAAGCATCAATATTAAGCATTTATTTTTATGCATCTACTATTATGCCATACAGTTACATGAAAAATTAAGGATAACCTTTAACTGTTATCTGTTAGTTCACAAAACGTTGGTCAACAACACAGTGTACACATGCAGACATGTTTGACAGTATTATTATATACGTCTAATTGTTTTACCAAATAGTGACTAATATACAAATGAAATGTATATATGTATACGCTGCTAGAGGCATACATTTCTATTTTCTAACTATTGTGTGTAGGTGCATTGCATCTGTTGTAACTGTACCTGGAAGAACACAACATTGAAATTGTAAAGAGAGTCTGGAATATAGCAGATGCACACGAACACATACTGGCCACAGAATATCAGGAGAGCAACAATTTTGATACCACGACAGTGAGTACACACACACATGGATAATATCAGCTTGTCTTACCATCAACTGTGTTCATCTGAGCACAGAATCGAGTTGACCTCACGACACAACTCTGCTGAAGTCTGGTGTGGTGAAAACTGCTAGCACAAACAAAAGGTTTGTAAATGTAACAATGTGACAATTATCAATCTTATGTAAAATGCGTGCACTGCATGACTATCTCTGTTGATCATTATAATTTGTTAAAAGATGGCAACTAGATGATTTACTGAGAGCATGTCTAAATATATTGTGTGTAAATAGAGTTCAAGTTTTCTTTGAACTCTATTTACATACAATAGAGTTCAAAGAAAACTGACGTATATAGACGCCTGTTTTTGCACTAGTTATTTTGTCAATGTAATTAGTGTGTAACCTTGTCAGTGTGATATTAAAAATTGGAACACTCACCAGTTGTCAGCAGTGCATGTCTTCTGTTAGGCATATGTTTAATATGGATGGATGGATTGAGACGAAGATTTTAGTACTCTAATGACCATCATTAATATTTTTGTTACAATGATAGTGTGTCGTCTAGTCTAAAGTCTCAAAACTTGTAACATCGCCAACAACTGGGTAGCCTGAGTAGTGGCCCATGCATGGCATGCACTCTAGAGCCATCCATGTGTTTAATCACTATAAAAGTGGTATAAACTGAACATACATGGTTGAGAAGAATAACAGTGCCAGTTAGATCTGTTGGCCTTCGGTTTGTTAACAAGGTAAACCAAGACACTTTGTGCTTTCGGTTGTAAAATTACATACTAAAACTTGCTTTCCACTTTTAAATTGCATTAAATATAATTTAAATATAAGCAGCTTTTTCGTCTTTCTGTATCAACAGCCGGTTGCATCGACGTTAATTGAATCACCAGTACTACTTAGTTAAATATCACTTAAAGTTATACCTAAATCTCGACTTATCAGGATCATTGATGTAGTAAGGCGCCACAGGTCTTAAGGCCAACGTCATCAAGCATACGGCCAGAGCAGAAATGAACATAGGCTTACGCAGTACGTCTGACAGTGACAGCCTGACGCAATAGGTAAGAACTAAATTTTGATTGACTAAAGTAAGTAAATAAGTAAAGCAGATTACATAGCCGATGTTTGTGTGAAAAACGAATGGTGATTTGATTTCATTTTGATAGACACAGTAATCAGTCATTACTATAATATTGTCCATGCAGACATTTAAGTTTACTTTAGGAATAGTTGTCGGGCCTTCAGTTTGAGGGTGATGCTAAATATTGTCAATGCAGATCTCAAAACCAAGCCCTGGACATGTGCGGCCAAGGTTGTGTCCCAAGTGAAGTGAAGTGAAGTGAAGTGATAATTTGTATAGCGCGAAAAAATCGGAAGAACTCTAGCGCGCTCGATGTGCTGGAGGATATAGGCTAAAGAAGAAA
>Ga0209149_1000520_pt1 | contig 16283 bp, 8 predicted proteins | sample WorMetTyACAVOLI2_FD_187423 | JGI IMG/M metagenome (GOLD analysis project Ga0209149, IMG submission 187423) | Marine gutless worms symbiont microbial communities from Max Planck institute for Marine Microbiology, Germany - Olavius algarvensis... ... | reverse complement strand
TTATGATCGTTAACAAACAGCTTGCTAAAAATTATTAAAATCGACTGAACTGGGTCGTAGTTATAGTCCGCCGAAGTTGGCGCATTTTTTGAACCACAGTGTAGACACTTCGTTAAAACTAACCACGTCCACAGTGTAGGCGACAACTTCGCTTAATTACAACAAAATGAACAAATATCACTTTTTGTTGTTTATATCTGCATATCACGTGACAGATTGCTCAAATTTCCGTGACGTCATTTAGTATTGATCAGTTTCGCTACGCTGAAGAAAACTCACAAACAACTGGTTCTCGGCGACAAAATACGCAAAACGTTGGATGAATGAAAAGACACTTCAGTGCTTGCCAAACCCCTCACAGCATCTACCCATCTATGTTCAACAGTTTCCCTGTCATTCGAACCGCAAGTGCAAAAAATCGCCGTTTTCACGTACCGCAGCCCACATTTTTGTTTTTTCCTGAAGACGCCCCTGCGACTATCACGCAATATGTTCCATGGATGGAAAGATAATTCACTGCTTGCCAAACCCTCGCAGCATGTACCTATCTATATTCAATAGTTTCCGAGTTATAGGATGCTTAATTCAATGCGTCTAATAAGTCCAAAAATCGCTATTTTACCACATTTTTGTTTCTCCTGGGGACGCCCCTGGGGCAATCACGCTAAATGTTATATGGATGGAAAGAGAATTCGATGCTACAAATTGCCTCGCTGAATGTGCCCATCTAACTATGACCGTTTCTCAGATAGAGCGAGATATTGGTTGAAAATCGTCATTTTTGCATACCCCCCTTGCATTCGACGCCCCCATTAAAGGGGTTTCCGTCGGAACATCGCTACCCTGTTTGGTACGGAAAAACCAGAATGGCTTGGCTACCAGATGGTGAAAAAATTTAGAAGATATCTTTATTCGTTTTGGCGCAACTCACGAACGTGACGGACGGACGGACATAATCACTCTGAAAATAATATCGACAGCAAGAAACAACGCGGGATGATGGCTGAATACAGTTGAATGACAAAACTCCAGTCTGATCTGAACTACGGGAGGACAGGTGACGTCATCTAGCGAATATCTATAAAACGCGGTGGTGCTATAGGCGTCCGCGAAGAAAAATTCCTGGTGCACACCCCGTTCCCGATTGTCCCAAAAATCTAATCGATTTCTTTGTCCCAAGTCGTAGCCCTCCAAAAAATTTCGAAAAAAATCATCCACAACTTTCGAGTAATTCCGCTAAGAGACAGATAGACAGAAAGTATAACGCCGACGAAAGCATTATCTCGTGCTTCGCACAGGCAACAACGCATCTCAAACCAACGAGATTAGCGGCCCTATAGTAGTGCTACAAAACACACCTCTAAAGACGATGCAATAATGTTCCGCGATCGAACTTCGTTGTATTGACGACTTTTGAATGTACGACAAACAGCCTTTAACCCTTTAGAGCCCAGAGGCAATTATAGTGCCACATCAAATAATATGAAGTTGGTACACTGGCCGTTGATGGGAGGGCTGTTACATTTGGTGCAGCGAGGAGGGACTGGGCGGGGCCCCAGCCCGCCCACGTCCCTCCTCGCTGTACCAAATGTAACAGGCCACACATCAACGACCAGTGTACCAATCACTGTATTGCAGTATAATGGTCCTTTGCTCTGCGGTTTTAATATGGGCATAAAGGGTTAATAGGTTCGTGACGCACATCATATAATTTGAAGACAGCCGTTTTGCTTAATTACTTGACGAATACGCAGAACTCGTGTTTATTCTAGGAGCGTGATGTCTGGGAAAAGATTCACGAAAACGCCAAACAAATTTAGCGAAGACTAACTAGTACTAGTACTAAAGGTAACAGGTAAAGGTAAGCGAATTTATATAGTGCCTTTATCGTAGTATACTCAAGGCGCTCAGGTATGGGTCACGCATTTTTACCTTCAAATTACACCATACCTGCCTTTACCTCGTAAGCGTTCACCAGACGGCGCCACCACTAATTGTTGCAGCGGACAGCCAATCAAGCATACTACTCATTTATCGACCCCGAAAGGATGAAAGGCTGAGTCGGCCTGGTTGGCTGACCTATAGCGGACGGTTTACCCACATAAGTGGTAACCCGTCAGCTACAGCTATTACAGCTACAACTATTACGGCGTATGGTATGGTTTAGATGTCAGAAAGGAAGTTTTGTGTACGAAAACATTGCCTTAAAAGATAACTGCGATGTATTTTCACTTTAAAACCGTAGCTCTATCGTTATGTAAAGGTCAAACGCAGGACAGGAAAAGTTCGCCGGCCAGAGACCGACGTTCTACGACTATGCCACGCAATAGTTTTGTTTGCCCTCATTGCTGAAGGCCAGAGACCAGAGAGTGACAGAGACGACGATGCGTCGTTCAGCAGACTGTACAGTTTGCTGAAGCCGGACACATTCCGCCACTGTACGACGTGTTCTTTTTGGTTGCTATCTGCATCCATTGACAGGTGTGGGCTAACTGAGCCTGAGGCGTAGAGTCTACCGTGACCGTGACCGAAGAACTGCTGTTTATGTCGTGACACTTAAGCGGTTCTTCAGTTTAATCCGTTGACTGTTGCCAAATTTGACTTATTATCTCCTCGGCTGCTCCATAACATTTGCAGGTACGTTGCCACGCTGTTAAATTTTTTAGACGTGCTTCTCAGCAAATAACAGTGAAAAGACACGATGAACGTAGAGGGTAAAACACCACAGCTTCAGCCTTCAACGTTTTTTGTGACCAGCAGACGCGGAACATCTATAGCCCCGATGCGAAATACGCACGTCCAGGTCGATGCTTGTTTCTCTTCTTTCAGAGCGTACTCCGCTGGAGCGTTGCTGTGTCCACAATATGTCGCCATTCGTCTCGAGTAGTGGCCTTTCTCCAGGCAGTCGCAAGGCCAAAGTTCAGAGGGCCAAGGTCTGCCTCAATTGCACGGAGCCAAGTGTGGCTAGGTCTTCCTGCTGGTCGCTTCCAGTACCTGTCGGATACACGCTGCAAGGTCTCGATGGTGGTCCTCGCGAGGTGAACTGTGAGCAATATGGCCGAAGAGCCGCAGACGTCTATTAGTCACCAGGCGAGAGAGCGATGAACAACCAGTGGTTCTTCTGACTTCCGCATTTGACACATGGCGAGTATACGGTATCCTCAAGATCTTGCGTAGTGCCCATGTGTCAAATGCATCGAGGCGAGAGAGCAGGTACTTTGTGGTGGCCCAAGTCTCGCTCCCATACATCATGCTTGTTTGGTTGTGCGAAGGCCCGTAATCGCTGTCCCAATGTGGCGAGACACGTCTCTATGCAACGGCGCCACTGTATATCTTATCGACAGGCGACGGTGCGTTGCCAGCAAGACTGCTGTGCCTTTCTTTCTAACGTCAGCCCTCACTTGCCCTTTCTTCTCGCCACCGCAACAAAAATTAAGAAAGTTTGACGATGATGAATTGCACGTAAATGCGTTCAGCGGGCACGCTAACACGAACGGCGACTAGACCAGCCAACCGAAAGAACGATTATCTTTATACCAGCTATATAAGATAGGCTGGCTATATGCTGGCCAAATCACTTACCTCAACTAGCAGCTGCAGCGCTTCCACGTACTGCTGCTCCGTGGTATAGAACTCCTGCATGATCAGGTTTCGTTTTTCCTGTACGACACAACCACATCTTTATGTCATCAATTCATTTAATAACTAGAAGGGCACTCAGTAGAGCGCATTTACATCCGACAAACGTCTTCCGATGGCTCAGTAAATAACCATTTTAAAACCACGGCTCGCTCTAGCGGCGCGCCGCCAATACGTATACGTGGGATTTTCCCGACGTAAAATTCCGCGTAGCAGCGCAGCTCGCTGGCACCTATAGGCAAGACTGCAAAGTTCCGTAGCCTATACGATATCGGAGAAAGCAATCCGGTTTCGGTATCCGGACTATGATCCGGATCGGGCACAAAAGTTAATCAGTTCGTCATGTCCGACATCTGTCGACACGCAACATTTCATCCAAATCCATGAACGCGTTTTTGAGTAATCTTGCTAACACACAGACAGACAGACAGACAGACAAACAAACAAACACGGGCAAAAACATGTACCTCCTCCTTTGTCGGAGGTAAATTAAATACAATACATCGCTACGTACAAAAACAAACAATGAACAGAGTTCCTGTCGAGTTCCTCATTGTTACAGGCCACACTGCTTGTAAATCATTGCATGTAAAGTATTTTTAGTTGGTGTCTACTCTGACGATACCGTAGCACGAGAAAAAGCAGTATCTGTTACGGAACTAATGAATTTTACGTCCTCAGCCGGGTCGTGTATTCTCGGTCTGAGCCGGGCCGCAGTTTAGGCTCCGCTAGCGGGATTTTTTTCAGACCAGCTGATTTTTGCGCAATACCGTATAAACTTATGCAACTCTTGACAGTACTGAAGATTTTTGTTGTGCGACTGCAGCCTACCGAGACGTGCATTGGGCCGAACTTTCTTACGGCCTCAGCACTGGGTGGAAGCTCACCCCGAAGACAAGCATCCTACCGAGGATGCGGTGGCGCGACTAGATGCCGTCGTGTGTGTCTGGCTGGACGTCAGTCACGTTCATGTATTGTATCGAAATGTCTAAACATGTTGTCAAACTTTTTAACATTCTGGTAAAACCATCATTCTAGTTTTCCACACCAAACGTTACGACAATATGTTGACGGGAACCCCCTAACGGCGGCGTCCAGTGCAGTTTGGTATGAAAGAAAGTCGCAGAGACGCCGCGCGATGCTTCCTGTCTGTCAAGTTAGCTTCAACAGTACAATACCTCGAGCGCAGTCTTTTATTATTAGTTACGTCGGCTTCGGATTTACCAGTGCGTGCAATTAAATTATGTTCTGTTGTCTTCGGTGTAACGTTGAGGCTACTTGTCATAAACAAACACTTCGTCGTCCGTCTTCCGCGAACAACAAACGACGCTGCCTAGTTTACTATAGTTTACTACGGTAGTAAACTATATACTATAGTTTACTACAGTACGAGATACTACCTATACAGTACTATAGAATACTGTAGGATTCCCCCCCCACAGTATTTTTATCGCGCGTCAGCACACTGACGCACGATATTGATATAGCAATTCTGTCCGTCTGTCAGTCTGTCCGTCACGTTCCGGTATCAGATGAAAACGGCTTAACATATTGTCACAATTTTTTTCACCCGTACGGTAGCCCAATCATTCTAGTTTTATCAGCATCAAACATCTTCACGAAATTCCGATGGGGTCATTTCCTGCGACGGCGCTAAATACAGGTGGGTATAAAAATTTTGCGATTTTCTACCAATAACTCGCTATATCTCGCAGACGATACAAGATAGCGCCATAGTTACTATGGAAGGCGAATAGGAATTCGTATGCGATCTATCAAATGGTGCCATTTCCAATGACCTTGAACGAACCCTAACCCTGTTTTCAAGGTCATACCACTCTTTGACGCTAAATATGTCACAAACGGCTACAGATACGCCCGTAGTTTCTATAGAAGGCGAATAGGAAACCGCATCCATGCTTTTGAATGACACCAGTTTCAATGACCTTGAGTAACCTCTAAGCCAGATTTCAAGGTCACGATATTATTCAACGTGAAATAACTCGCAAACGGTACAAGACAGAGCTATAGTTACAATGGCGGACTAATAGAAAGTCATACATGGTCTGTCGAACCTCGCCATTTTCAATGACCTTGAACGACCCCAAACCCAAAGTTCAAGGTCTTGCCATTGTTTGACGCTGAATATCTCATAAATGGCTAAAGATACGGCCATAGTTACTATGGAAGGCGAATAGGAAACCGTACCCAAGCTTTCAAATGGTACCATTTTTCAATGACCTTGTGTATTTTCTAACCCACATTTCAAGGTCACGATGATATTCGACGTCAAATAACTCGACTACTAGTAATTCGTGTAATATCTATTCAATGGTTCCGTCTCCAGTGATCTTAAGTGACCATTAACTTATATTTTAAGGTCACGTGGTAATCAGGCCTATAGATGCCCTCAACGTATTGTATGCGCAGCTGACGCGCGATCTGTTTGCGATAGCTAAGTTCTTGTTTCTATAGTTGCATAGCCTCTTCCAACTACTGTTGGCGGAGGTAGTAACTGCCTTGGCTGGTATAATTGCTGTGTTGCAGATTACAGAGCGTCAAACCATACGCTCTGTCGCAGGCAATAAACTCTGGTGATGTGCAACAGATCGGAGCTGGCACATACGTTACGTTAAGAAGTATGAATGAATGCACTTCTGCATCGCGAGCACAATAATCAAAGCAAAAGACGAGAGACAATGTACACACTGCAAACAGAGTCAGCTAATTACAGTAGTCAAACCATTTTGTAGCTTTCTAAAAATTGTAGTCTGTGTATAGCCTGTTTTATAACAAAACTTATTGTATCCGAAACATTATTCCGGGAAAAGTCCAGAGTGAAGTATTCCTACTCGTTATCTGGACCACACATTCAGTGGTTATGACATAACCTGCAAACAACACCATGCCTGCCTTTAGCCTTCCTTCGCATTCACCAGATGGCGCTGCCACGGACTGTTGTGACAACATCTAGTTGCAGCTTACTACTCATTTATCAACCTCGAAAGGATGAAAGGCTGAGTTGGCCTGGTTGGCTGACCTACAGCGGACGGTTTACCCACATAAGTCCAATCTAATCCAATACAATATTCGTTAAACAGATGACAAAACGCACCTAGGACAAAAGGAACAATAAACATGAATGATGAAATGATAAAATGATAAGTGGTCACCCGTCAGCTGTAGGTCGACCGCAGGACAGCGAAAGCTCGCCGGTCACAAGATAGCGTTCTACCGCTAAGCGACGGAACCAACCGGTATGTATAATATTACAATTGTGTCTGTCCCTCTGTCTAACATTCGTGACTTGTATCAAAACGGCTGAACACAATGTCATCAAAGTTTTTCATCACACGACAGCCCCATCATTTTGTCGCGCTACGCTAAACCGTGATTTAGATGCAGGTGGCGTGTCTGTCCGTCTGGCTGTCTGTCCGTCTGACCGTCACACGCTGGTATTTAGCGCCTCTGATTCGACATTCTCAACATAGTGCGCTCATACGAATTGTTATGAATGAATGAGTGGAGACAAATGGACACAGAATCATGTGGCTTTCGACGTCGAATAGCCCACGGACTTTAGTCTTTATGTTTTTGCAAGCTATGCACGGCAACTATTAGATTTTCACTGTGTCCCAGTCCCAGACAACAACATTATAATCAATGTTAAAAATGAGTTTCTTTAATAAAAGCAACGATGTTACGAACATCGACATTATCAAATAAGCTTTTCATCGATGAAACTGAAAATATTTCTGACGAAGGAAATGATAGCATATAGGCACATAGTTACAATGGAAGACTAATAGGAAGTCGCATATGGGCTTTAGTATGTTAGCAATTTCGATGACACTGAATGATCTTGAACGACCATTACGCACCGTCTAACCTTATATAGTTTTTTTCGGGGTTCGCTGTCTAGAAGTGAATTCCTATAGACCCATATTATCAACAGCAAACAGACAGACTCGGGTCTGTGGACTCCAGCGATGAAGAAAAAGTGCATAAATACGCACAGTGAGTGACACCTTTCCTAGATAGCAAGGTCACTATATTCTATAACGTCAATTTTAGAAGACAAAGTTATACTTACAATGGCAGACTGACAGAAAGTCGTATATGATCTATCGAATAGTGCCATTTTCAATGACTTTGAATAACCCCTAAGCCAGATTTCAAGGTTTCGCCATAATTCGACGTTAAATATCTCAGAAACGTTACAAGATAGATAGACGGTTACTACAGACAACTAACAGAAAGTGATATGTGGTCTATTGAATTGTCATTGACAAATGACCTTGAGTAACCTTTAAACGTCACTTCGGGTACTATAAACGGTTTCATTGTCTGTACCGCAAAATACAGTACATGCACGGTAATATACGACGTAAATTACATTATAGCTGTCGGACGTCATATGCGAGCAATTATTTCTACGGTCGTATTCGATGGGAAGGACTGCTGCGTGACGCTGAGCGCCATCTGTTAGCGATAGCTAAGTTTGTTGAAATTTTTGTCGAACCAAACATCGTGGCGAAAATCCGACGGGGTCACCTTCGCTGTATGCGTATATGGTATAAAAGTTTGGCGATTTTCGATCAATATCTGCCTATAACTATCGATAACCCAGAAACGATACAAGATAAGGCACATTAGTATGGAACACTGTAATAGGAAAGTATTCCCGATAACTTTTGAGTTAGCTTGAAGGTCATTTCCGCTATTGCAAACCTTTCTCAATCCAATATCTCGGAAAATATAGCAGTATCTAAAATGCGCTTAATGACGAATAGACAAGAGGTCAAAGTAATTTGACAAAAAGCGCCTTACGGGGGGCCCATTCCCCGGTTAGGGGTCACCTCAGGGGGTCGAAAGTTGTACCATTGAATTCCTGGGGTAGGGTTTCCTATTAGTGTTCCATAGTAACTATAGGCCTAGGATGCACCGTTTGGCCACAGTGCACGCGCGTGACAACCAACCAACGACCAACGACCAACGACGTCACGACACAGCCTATTTCAATAAGCGCCTCTTTTACTAAAGTAAAGTGAGGCGCTTAAAAATCATACGTTAGCTGTCATTACATCGTGCCGCATTGCATGTCAGCGCGGTATATGCTACGACAAGACTGCCCGTCTGTCCGTTCTTTTGCCTGTCATACTCGTGCATTGTGTCGACACGGCTGATCGGATCAAGTTTGTTTTTAGAACAGATCCTACGTTAGACTATTGTGTTACAACTGAGTGCCGATCACCGAAAATTAGGGTACGTCCCACGATAACTTTACTTCAAACTGTGTACTTTGTTTTCAGCATTCACGTTACAGCCAAATGTTGTCAACCAGTGCAACCGTCGTAAGCTGTTAACGGGGGGGGGGGGGTTCACTGAAACTATAAGTAGAACAGATAGTTCTTGTATAAAATCCCACCTTGACACCGGCTGGTCCATCAAACAAGCTACAAGTGGAACTGGAGAGGACAGGTTCAAGTGATGGTGTAAACGACGTGGTCGTACTGTTGTGCTGCAGTCGGTCGCCGTCACACAGTTCAGGAACCGATGCGCTGGCCGTGACGCCGACCTTCCGTGGAACAGTAACGTCGGCTGCGTCTGGAGCGCCAGGACTACGCTGACGTCCGACGACCAGCGACTGCGGAAGTTCGGCATGCTTCGACCGGGCAGAAGCAGCCGTTCCACCGCTGCCGCTAGCTCCGCTGACCGCTTCGCTACCGACACTGCTATGACTGCGCAACAACGAGGATTTCTTGCTAAGTGGTATCGTCAAGGATGAAGTCGAAGCAGTAGCAGAGAGTTCCAACTCACTGCCGCCATCCTTCGTCTGCAGTCTACCGCCCATGGAACTACCACTGTTGCGATCCTTTGAGAAGACCTTACGCACAAGACTGGACGCGGACGACGACGTTTCACCGGCAGCAATGGTGACCGGTGTTGTCAACGGCGAAGGGGGCGCGCGTGGTCGCTTTTTGGTCGCCTTTGGTCGCGGCGGCTTGATGCTTGTTGGACGAAGTTCTTCGAAGGAGTCGTCGCTTTTCAAGACGACGCGCACAGCCACGTCCTGCATTGACGCTAACGATGACTGTGCGCTGTTACCACTAGCGACACTCGCGACCACGTGATTGTCATACCTGGACGTCGTCACGCCGTCGTTGCCGCCAGCGCCACCTCCACTGCGGTCCGACAGATCGGACGCCGACGCCGAGTCGGTGGTAAATGGGAACTGGGTCGTTGACGACTGCTGCCGATGTAGATCGTCATTGTCTTGGTCCAACAGAACCGGCGAACTCTGCGCGTGCATCGTTCCGCTGACGATGGACGGTATATCGACGACGGAACTGTCTCCATTCTTCTCTCCACGAATTGGATCGCTTCTCGACTTCTGTTTCTGAGTTTTACTGTTCTTGCGAACTAGCTGGTCGGATGACGATGCATCAGCAGTTGCTGCTGTCCTGTCAGACTCCACGTTGCCGTCGCCACCGTAGTAGGACAAGGACGTGGAGTCTTCACTGGGACAGATATGGCTGTCAGCTGACGAGACGCTTATCTGCGAAGCGAGGCAAAGTGTCTGTTTGGTGAGGTCGGAAACATCGCGCAAAGCACCCAGACCGTTGCTGTCAACAGAGCCAGGCTCGCGTGTAACGCTGCGTTCGCGTAACGGCGGATGCGTGAGGAAACGACCGCCGCTGTTCGTCTTCTGTGTCGTGGCGATACTGGCTGAAACAGCGCCAGTCGTTCCCAAGGTCTCGGTAACCAGGCCACTGTGTTCAGCTGAACGCTGATGACGTCCTCTGGTCGGTCCCATGCCATTCCCAGGAAGTATGTGCGTATCACGATACTCCTGCAAGTTAGGTAACAAAGCGCCGCGGTTCGAGCTGGCGCTTCCGCTGCCAGCCGTCGTCACTGACAAGTATGTGTCTTTGAAGCATGGTTCATCTAGGTCGACCGCACCTACCCCTTCGTCGTCCGTCTCCATGCCGCTGCGGTCTGTTGATCCGTTGGAATTCGCCGCCGTGGTGTCAAGTTCGCCGACCAGCGGTGCCGTCACCCCGCCGCGAGGTACCGGCGGCAGAGCATTGGCGTCCTTCTGCGGCTGCGGTGGTAACTGGCTGACTGCTGTCATCGTTTTCGGGCGCAGCGACCGCAGCGTGAATGAGCGCACTTTCGACGAGTCACTGTCCGATCGAAACAATCCCGCGCCAGCACGGGGACTCGTCGAAGTTCGCGAGCTAAATCCTTGTTTCGTATGGTCACAGTCTGTCGACTTTGCGTCTAATTGCGCGTTCGAACGTTCTTCCAGAGATGTTTCCATGACATCTCGCCGTCCATCACTTATTCCAAAAATCCGAGACTGGTCTACAAGACGTTGTTCGTCGGCGGTCATGGGCACGTCGCAGTCTCGCTGTGTTGGAATGTTGTGATAGTTGTCTGTCTTCGTCGACGTATCAGCGCTCAAGTCGACGTCGCCGCTGGCGTTGCACCCTGCCAGCACCGGGGAACGCAAGTGCTGATAGCGCGACGCGGCAGGGACGACCGGCGACGAAGCCGCGGACCGGACGTCGAAGTCCACCGTCGGAGAAGCCGCCATCCCAGCTGTCGAGTCGCCGCTGGACCGCGCTTGACGCGACTTCCGGCTGTACTTGCGTACAAAGTCGGTGCGTCCGAGCTCTGAGAGTGCGCCGGCGAGGTCGTCGACACATCCGCCGTCCGTCGTCGCTGTTGCGTCGCCTCCAGTCGGGTGCTCAATCGACCGCGATCTGGTGGATAGCGCCGGGGGCAGCCGTGGTCGCGGCCGTACTGCCGCCGTCGGCGTTAACGTCCGCGAATGCGGAGAAGCGGCGCCGACGTAAAAAGTCTGTGGTTCAGCCTCCATGGTTACGGAGTCGTAACTGCGCCGTTGACGATTTGTTTATCCATTGTCAGAATCGTCTAAACAAATACAGAGCTCGATCGACGACATGCAACAAACACTACGATATGCAGAAAGAACATTGAATCGCCTATACGTGTCTCTGAGCAGCTGCTGTTCTACGTTACATCTCACAAAACTGCTCCAGCAGCAACGTTATCCTACAACTGCACGCGTACTTGACGCTCGCGCTTCATACCGCTTGTTAGCTGTGCCGTTGCTGCAGGGAACATACTGGAACTTGGATGCTGGCTGCAAAATAATTCGCCGCCATGCAATTTTAGTCCGGCGAGTTGCTGTAAAATATTAGGAAAAGATATCTGCTTCATGCTGTGAATTCGCTATTAGATATGGACATCAACACGGCGTAACGTATTTGTTTTGTCTATTCTTGCTACCAGTAGTTAATTTATTTTCTCCAAGTATCTTATTACATTCGGATAACTGCAACTTTCTCTGCTTGTCGTCTGCCAACTAAATATTAGCTGCTTTACGATTCATTACTGCAACTAAAGACGAAGATACGCGACTCTAAAGTCCTGATCAGCAGAATTTCTGATAGCCTAAATAATTTTGTGGCCTAAGAAATCGGCGTTGACGTCGATAAAAGTTAACATTAAAAATCTGTTGAATCGTTGTATTTAACGGAAGAGTAGGATGCCAAAAGAAGCTGGCCCGCAGGTGCTGTTAAAGCAATGGACGATTATTGTTAACAACAGGTTCCGACGGTCGCACTTTGTTGACAACAGCTGTGGTACGACGCGAAGTCGAACAAGCGGCCGTATTAATATTTGAACATATTTTTGTTTGAGACCAGTGTGCTGCCGGGAGGGGCCGTCTGGGCGAGCATCTAAATATAGCAACAGAATCAAACGATTCTAACTTCGTAATAGTGTTCCATATTAACTACGGGTCTATCTTGCTTAGTTTCCGAGACATGATCACGGGACGGACAACGGACGGACGGACTACGGACCGACATTGGCAACCGACGCATATCTGACCTTTAGGGCGGGCCAGTTATAAACTGCCTCCTTGGCAGTCCTTGCTGAAGATTTAAGGTTGAGTCATTACTACCTGCGCAACGACAGCGTAGCGAGATGGAATGTTTTCAGTAGCGTTTGTTTGTGTGTTTGTTCGTTTGTCAACATGTTAACTCTTGAACTGTTTGAGATATCATTATGAAATTTTTATGGGAGCGAGATATGGTCAAAAACTCGGAAGAATTCGAAAATGGCGTTCATTGCGGCGCGCGGGTTAAACATTTAACGTCTCTGACGTTCTAGTGTTTTGCTGTTATTAAGCCGCCGCTCGCGACAGCGAGAGCGGCTTAGTGGATCGGTGGTGTCTATCTGTTTGTTTGTTTGTTTGTCTGTCTGTCTCTTTGTCTATCTGTCGCCAAAATGCAAAAAAACGTAATTTTCTCAAAAACTAAGCTTTGGTCTCTATTCACGACCTATAGGAAGTCGCACATGGGCTTTTCAAAGAACCCATTATTGGACCCCTAAAATCCAAGATGGCTGAGATCCGCCATCTTGAAAATGGACACGACGTCATTTTTTTCTGCCGAGGGTGGTTCGATTTGGATAAAATTTTGGAGACTATTGCAGAATGACATGTCGACTGCGGTAATGTGGTCGAAATCGAAACGAGGTGTAAAATTCCAATACGGCGGACGTTTGGGCGAATTGAATGGCATGTCATCCCAGAGCCACCTGCCACACTGCAGGGTGCTGCCACCTGGCGAATTCAATGTCATGATTCCAAAGCTACGTGTCACATTGCAGGGTGCTGCCACTTGGTGAACTCACTGTCACGATTCCAGAGCCACATGCCACATTGAAGGGTACAGTCACCTGGCGAAATCAGTGTCATGATAGTGCCACATTGCAGGGTGTAAGAATTCCAGCCGCCATATTGAAAATCGTTTTTCGCCATATTTGTAGGCTGAAAGTCTCTATTGTAATGACTTTTTGGGCCTAAAAATCAGTCTTCCCGGAATAAGTCCGGCAAAACGCAGCCGATCCGAATAAAATTCGGTATACGTGGACATGTCAAGGGGTGACAACGTTCAGGTAATTTTGGGAGCGATCGGCCAATTTTGAGTAAAATGGGGGATGGGACAAGTTCAGCGGAGCGCGAGTTTTTTGTGTGGTAAACCAAACGACCTTTCTGTAACTTCATAACGGCCGATTTCCACGAAATTTAATCACGAAACGTATTTCGGTGTCCCGTCGCGGAATCCGGAAAGACATTTTTGAAAATTTTCACTTTAGGGGTCATTTCCCAAAAAAATCTGAAATATAAAATCTGTCAAACAGGCACCTCACTCAGAGCAGGCTACAGGTCACGGGATGCACTGCAGAGAAATATTGTTTACTCCACGTTGTAGTCCAAGGGTCAAGGGAGTTACTCCGGTCGGATCAACTTTTCTCTACGACGAACGGTTGCGAAGCTACGGGGCGTCAAAGTTGCCCAATTTTCGGATTTTGGCCTATTTTCCCCATACAAAACCCTTAAAACGTACCTTCCGGTGATCAGCCAAGGAGTTACATCGCAGAATGATTCCGATTTTTCCATGTGACAGTCGAAGATCCAGAGGGGTGCCTTCCGACACTGGGGATTTCCTGCGACCTCTGGTAGGGGAGCTGGGGACCCCCAAACTTGCCCAAATTTTCGCCTATGGCAAATGCCTATATCCATACATGCAACTGCATGGCGCGTCAAATCTGGACCAAAGATGCCTGAAAATGCGTAGATCGGCGGTCGTTGCATTCCTAGGGGGTTTCCACCAAATATCTTTGCCCCTACCCCCAAAATCCTCCTAAACCACATTTTTGGGGACCCTTCAATGCAAAACCTATTATAGAGAGAGTTCTCCGTAAGTTGCACGTTAATGGAGCTACAAAGCTGAAACTTTACATTTATATAGGCATAGGCAAGTACTTGAGCGTGTGTCAAAATTTTTTACTCGACCTATCAGCTGCTTTTAACACGGTTGATTATCATATTCTGCTTGACCGTTTACAGTCAGCGTTCGCTATTCGTGGATCAGTCATAGACTGGATTCAGTCGTTCATCATGAATCGCTCGCAGACTGCCAGCTTCGCCGGTGACGTGTCGACCGAGTCTGTTGTCACCTGCGGCGTGCCTCAATGCAGCGTTCTGGGACCCATCCTCTTTCTTTTATGCTAATGTCACAAACATTGCATTGCGCTGTGGTCTGAACGTTCATTCATATGCCGACGAACCCATTTGTACGTCCACTGTGATGCAGTGAACCGTGCAGTGTGCAGCTGAGGCAGCGAGATTGGCCTGTATAGAGGAACTAGATGGCTGGGCATTATCCTACTTTAGCCCCCGCATGCAGAGGGCCGGCCTTTTTGAGTCTAAAATCACAGGCAACGACTGCAAAATGGCTTTCAGCCTACATGTAGTCGAGAGCGTTAGCGACGACTACAACTTCTAGTTTATTTATTTTATTTTGTTTTTAATGCAGTTTAGGCTTTGACGAGCTGCGGCTTTCGTATCGTCTCCGATACACTTGTTGTACTAGTCGCACAGTCGCTAAAATGTTTATGCACACTTATCATGTTTAAGATCACGTACCGTTATGCACCAGGACGACAGGTATTGGTAAATTTTACTGCTGCGAGATTACCTTAGGCGAACGGCTGATGAAACGCCACATGGCGTGTTTTTCGACAACGCACTGCCAGCGGAACACCGCGATTACCTGCACGCGGCGCCTCACTGCCCCATCTGTTGTAGCTAGCGCGTCCGTGCCGGCCGCTCCCCCTTCTCCGCCCTCCCTGCTGCTGTTGATGTTACCACGGCAACCGCTCGGAACATGCCACGAGTCCGACGGACGGTAACTGTGACCCGAGACCGAGGAAACTAATGAAGGAGGCGCGGCTTGAAGACGCGCTGTCGCTGCAGCCGCCGCCGCCGCTGCTGAAACTGCATGAATGGCAGTTTCGACGCTGTTTGTGCAGTGATCTCGGTAACCAGATCAAGGTCGAACACTTTGTTTTGCCCGTCTGTAACAGACTGCTGTTATATCACACGCGTGTAACGTTACAAATACGTTACGAAGTTACGACTAGGATACGAGGCTACGACACTGGATTGTAGGCCTATGCTAATTTATATTCCTGATAATAGAATCTAGCCTCTGGCGCAAGAAATGAAAGGATAGGATTTCGACAATGGGTATAAGCCTCATTGTTTATCATAAAAGACGAATTTGGCATTAATATGTGGAAGAAGTTTCTGAGAATGGATGAAAGTTTGGCACAAATTTTGTATGAAGAAACAATTTAACAAAATCCGTGAAATAAATTACCAGTGTCTCACTTTGGGATACATGTAGCCGTTTGGATATACTAGATCTGAATTAATTTTAGAATCAGTGATATGAATCCTCTCTGAAAAACGTTTAGCATAATGGACCAATAAATGTCACTCAAAGTCTCTGAAGATAGCAGCAAGAAAATCTACAATGCGAGGCACACTGCACACCAGCACCTAGAAGTGGATGACAGAAGACCACGGAAATTGCTTGTCCACTTGACTTCTGAGAGCTCTGTGTCTGCGTTGTTATCGGAAGCTAAAAAACTGCGACACTCTGATGACTCAGTCGTGGCAAGCAATGTATATATAAATCCAGACCTTTCGCCAGCTGAACTCCAACTGGCATTTGAGCGTCGACAAGCCAGGCGTA
>Ga0209149_1000519_pt1 | contig 16299 bp, 11 predicted proteins | sample WorMetTyACAVOLI2_FD_187423 | JGI IMG/M metagenome (GOLD analysis project Ga0209149, IMG submission 187423) | Marine gutless worms symbiont microbial communities from Max Planck institute for Marine Microbiology, Germany - Olavius algarvensis... ... | reverse complement strand
GTCGTCGTCAGTGAAGCTTAATTACCGTTGGGTAAAGTGCGAGGTGACCCGCTAGCCACCGACCAATCACAGCCTACCTCGCACCGTACCTCGCATTTTAACACCTTGCAGACTTGCACCTCGCGCTTTACCCCTGCCCCGTGGCACACAAATTTCAAATTTGGCATGCTAATGAGAAAAGAAACCGTGACAGTGTGCATGGGGATGCGAGTAGTGCATGCCAGGCGATGTTGGCGAGAATTTCAAAATGTTCATCATGGCACGCATTGGCACGCCTTGTCACTCAATAGTTGCGCCTAGTTTGCTCATAGTTTAGGCTTATGCACTATTCATGAAGTGGCACGAAAGTGGCATGACAATTTTGTCGTGACAAGTGACACCTTGGAAATTTTTTTAACATTTAAAAATTCTCGTCACGACATCACACGCACTATTTGACCCGACGTGCATCCCCACACATCCTCACGCACATCGTCACGAAATTGCCAAATTGCATGATATGGCGTAAACCGTTTGTTGTGCGTCAGTGCCAATGTCAAGCTTGCTTCAATGGTCGCACAATGCATCACTTTCACTTTGTGCCACTAGAATGGCATCACTTGGCATGCCAATTTTGGGGCATTGCGAGAACAAATTTCATGCCATGCAGTGTCAGGCTTGCTTGACTATGCATAGTTTATAGTTATCACTAAATACTATTGTCCAACCTAAAAAACAAAACTGTTGTGTCCTTTAGTTCAATCTGTTGTGTGAATATACTAAGTAAGATTTACTGGCAAACCCGGCTAAATTTTTACTATGTTATTTATGTTCGCCTTATGACATGACATTATATTCTGTCGTCTGTCTATAACATTGGTTGTTGTATTCTAGGCAGAGACTTGAACTTTTCGGCAATATTTTTGCACGGCCTAATAGCTCAGGGTATGTTTGTATTGAAATTTGGGGCAAAAATTTGAATGGGTTCTAGGGATCAATCATGCAAGTAAATACGAGAGAGAGGTATGAAAAATTGGCATTTTGCGACCAATATCTCACTTTATTTCTAAAACGGTACCAGATATGGCCATAGTTGCAATGGAAGACGAATAGGAACTCGTATGCGATCTATCGAATGGTACCATTTCCAATGACCTTTAATGACCCCTGACCTAGACTTCAAGGTCACAATATTTTGAATGTCAAATAACTCGAAAATGGTGCAAGATAGAGCTATAGTTAGAATGGTAGACCAGTATAAAGTCGTATATGATCTATTGATTGTCACCATTTTTAATGACCTTGAACGACCCCTAACCCAAATTTCAAAGTCACGCCTATACTTGACGTTGAATATGGCATTAACAGTACAAGATAGACACATATGTTTACACCTATAATGGATAACTAGTAAGATCTTTCACACGTTCTACTCGTCGGTCTAATTTTCATTGACCTTGAACGACCTTGAGTGACTTGCAAAATTTTTAGTTCATAAGCAAGCGGTGATTGACGGTGATGTCTACACCCATAAATTAAGTGCGCTGTTAGTCAAAGTACTATTATTAGCACATGCTATTTGATATAAAACTATCACATTTATTATCAGCAACAATTCCTCAGTAAATAAGTAAGCAAGAGTTTGTATTAGGCGCAAAATCAAAAAATCACACCTTGCCAAAAAGTCGTGATTCGCGTATGAAATTTAGGCAAACGTTATGAGAAAATTGAGTATAGGGGTGGTAGAGTTATACAACAATGGCGTGGTTCAAGTGGTAACGTTCGACTATCTCATCTATTGATGAGTTTCTTGTCTGCGTTACTGTAATCGTCTTCATCCATTCTGGAGCCATCATTATCACTTTTTCATAGTTTTACTTCACTTTCCTATTGGAACTGGCATCGGATTCAATTTATGAATCTGATTTTTCACTAGGACTAAATTTGCATTTCTTTGCACCAGTTTGACTCAACATTGATTGCATATCGGCCATGCTCACGAGAACACTTCTCAACGTGATACGTCATAGGTGAAGTGTTTGGGGCTCAGTTATTTGCAGCAGAATAATCGCTTGTGCTATGAGCCAACTGATTCGTTTGTAGTCAACGTCATCGAAGCTCAACTGCTGGGGCACAATGTTCTACAGCCGGAGCACGTGCCCCGTCTGGCCGCACCTTGGCGCCGCCATTGGTCATCCAAGCAGTGCATCAAATCCGCGGCAACAGCAAGGAGGGTAATAGGAATGGTCAGAAGGAATTTCAGACATTTGGATATAGATGACTTCAGACTCATCTACAAGACTTACATGGTCTATGCCATGGGAAGATGTCTGTCTGTCCGTCTGTCTGTCTGTCGCATGCTGATATTCTGGGGTATCCCCACCATTCTAGTTTTTCCATACCAAACTGGATGGCAATATTCTGATGGGGACACCCTAACAGGGGCGTCGAATGCATGGGGGGTATGAAAAAATCACAATTTTCGACCAATATCTCGCTTTATCTCAGAAATGGTGCAAGATAGAGCCATAGTTACTATGGAAGGCGAATAGAAAACCACACCCAAGCTTTCAATTGGTACCAGTTTGAATGAGCTTGAGTGACCTCTAACTCAGATGTCCAGAAAAAAGGACCGATAGTATTTTGGCCGTAACTTCGACAAATTTAAACAACTTTGACAATTTTTGGCACAAATCATCCTGACAGTCCGTGTGACTGAATAATTGTAAAATGTCCCATCAATACCTGCACGACAATACGTAATGATGATGTAATTGTGACGTCATTGAAAAATGCTGTTTTCGAACACTGAGTTCGGGGAAAAAAGGACTGACAGTACTTTTGACATAACTTTGACCAATTCAAATGTATAGTTGTAATTTTATGCAAGGAATATCGTGACGAATATGAAACTACTAACACAACGAAAGTCCGCCTCGCCTAATCAGTGTCGCTACTTTACCTTGCGAATTAAACAATGGCCATGTATTGCAAAGTGCAGAGGCATAACTGACAACTGCGATTGAACCAAACCGGCCTAGCTATTTGCGTGCAACTGTTTGACTGATCAAGGACAGTAAGAAAGGTCGTAGTTATTGCTGAAAACACAATGTCTAAATCAAAAACAATGCTCGAAATGACCACCGCCGGCCTTAAAGCATACTGAATCGATGATGTCACGGATGCACATAAGCTGCAATGACGGCGTGATCCAGCTTAGCCCACTCAGTTTTTATGCGTTGCTTGACGTTGTCGAGATCAGTCATGCATGTTTTCTACACCTCGTCTTGCAGTATTCCCTACACTTTAGTTAACTGGATTTAAATCCGGCAAATTTGGAGGCCACAGTAGAGGCAGAATGAATTCTGGCATTTCTCTTCTTGCTTAAACGGCATTTTTCAATGACATCACAATTACGTCATCATTACGTAGTGTCGTGCAAGTATTGATGGGAAATTCTGCTAGTTTTCAGTCACACGAATTGTCAGGATGAGCCACAACGGTGCTTTTCTGACGAGGGAGCGGTCCCCTTTTCGACTTTCAGCCTTTCGTCTTGTCAGCCTAGTGCGACCGTCGCAAGTTGATAACACTGATCGCTGGACTTTGTTTTCTACAGCACTGTGTCCGAGACGTGACGACGGACGGACCAGCGCCGACAGCCAATGCATATCTGACCCTTAAGACGGGCCAGCGATAACGTACGTACGGATACAGCGTTAGTAATTTTTTCAGTGAAACGTCCATCGCGTTGCGAAAATATTCTGCTTAAGGGGTGAAAGGTCTTGTATGCCAAAGAATTAGGAGATTTTGACGTATTGTTTGTTGTGCGCGTACGGTGAACGTGGCAGTATACTACGGCGATCATTAGTCGTGACTTGGAGGTTGGTGTCAGTGGCGCCTGTGGTTCATCAATATGCTAGTTGCGTGTGCGTGTGTGTGGTCTGCAACGCACGCGTCGTGTGTCGTGTTTTTGATGGTCGTCGCTGCGCGAAGTATTGTCGCTGAAGGCCGCCGTGTGTCGCGTGCCGCGCTGCCGGCAGCCATCACGTACGACATCCGCCCTTTCCGTCGCGCGCTCGTCTCGCCGCACCCCGCGTTACCCGTTCATCTGCCCCACGGGCACCGACTGACGACCATGTTGGCGCCTCTCGGCGTCATACTCGGCGCTGCCGTCTTGTTGCTCGTCGCACTTTACTGTTTTAGTTAGTTTTTGTTTCACTGTATTACCCAGTCAGTGTAATGCACCGTCGGTCACTTGTTGCTGGACCGAGCGCGCAGTAACTTTTATCGTCTCGCTCTCGGTAGAGCTGTGCGGCGTGTTTAATTCGACATGTAACCCACTCTCGAGTTCTTCAAACTTCGTCGGATCAAATTCGATGTGCTGCGAGGCTCGTTAAAGCGTGGATTCCGATCTTACGCTTGCCGTTATGCAACCAGTTGCGGCTCGGCTCGCTGTCGAGTATCCGTAGGTGTTTCCCGTAACTCGTGTTCATGTAGGTGCGAGAGTATTTCGTCACTCGAGTGTGACGGATATATAAGTTATCCGTCGTAAACTGGCGAGTCGTAGTTAAGGTTCTCAGCGCACGATATGACTGCCGTATCTGTTCTCGAAAGTTTTATTTGATTTCTGGCGGTGAAGTACACGTCAGGTAGGTTACGGGCGTCTTTTCCGTCGTTCGAAGGCGGCCTGTTTCTGAGCTGGGACGTGGTGTCGGTCGTCGTCGGACGTACCGGTAACATCTGGAGATCAGACGAGCGGTCTCGTGCACGGTGCAGCTGACGGGCGGGCAAGGGGCGGCCGCTGCCGCTGTCCGCCGGGTCTACGTCCGTCATAGGCCGACAACGACGGCTGACGGACGGGACGTCAACCTCTCGGGTCTCTGGGCTTTTCGTGCGCTAGCGACATCTGTTGGACGACCGTTGTATCTACCGACAATATGTTGCCTCCGTACGTGTCGCATGTCGCTGTTCTTTATGAACTTACCGTGATCGTAGACGTGATCATGTACGGCACAAGACGCGTTGGCTTTTGGTCTCGACCGGTGCATACGCCGTCTGAAGAGCTGCTGCTGTTGCGGCTGCAGATTTAGACGCACTGAATATTTCATCGACTTTGACGTGTCGGATGTCGTAAACGGAGTCTTCTCTTTGCAGAGAACGTCATGAGTGACAGCCCACGATATGACTTACGGAAGCTACCGTGAAACTTGTTGCTCAGTCGCTCTGTGGATGATTGATTTCTAGCTGCTGCTCTGAAGTGGCCTGTCAGGATGTCACTGGATGATATGTATCAGTATAGCTGCATTTTTATGTTTCTGTTTCCACGCTGCTGGCCATTATGTTTACGTCAGTTGTGTAAGGAGCTGTATGGCCCGTGTGGGTCCCGCAGGCACTGTTGTTATAGAATACGCCTATTCTGTTTCCTGGCCGGATGGCATAAAAGGCGACCTGAACCAGGGCTAGTTTGGTTTCGTTAGGTTTAGTTGTTTAGGTTTTTACTTTTTACCGCGCGACACCTATGCGTAGCGCGGACTATACCGTGGCAAGATGTCTATCTGTCGTCTGTCTGTCACACGCCGGTATTGTGTCTAAACGGTTATAGGCCTATACATATCATCAAAGTTTTTTTCACCGTCGGGTAGCCCCACTATTCTAGTTTTTTCACACCAAACGGGATGGAAATATCTCGACGGGGACTCTCTTAACGGGGCGTCGAATGCAAGGGGGTATGAAAAAATCACGATTTTAGACCAATATCTCGCTTTATCTCAGAACTGATGCAAGATAGAACCATAGTTACTATGGAAGGCGAATAGGAAATCGCACCCAAGCTTTCGAATGGTACCAGTTTGAATGACCTTGAGTGATCTCTAACCCAAATTTCAAGGTCACGATATTATTCAGCCTCAGATTCGGTCATATACTCCGACATTGTGCGCGTTATAAGTCTACGTATTATTATTATTATTATTATTCAACATCAAATAACTCGAAAATGGTACCAGAATAACCAGATAGAGCTATATTTACAATGTTGTGCCAATAGAAAGTTGTATATGGTCTATCGAACTGCGCCAGTTTCAATGACATTGAACAACCACTAACCCAGTTTTCAAGGTCACACTATTTTTGACGATGAATATCTCATAAACCGTTTAGAAACCGACCAAAATTCGGTTTTGGTTGCGGTTTCGGCGCCAAAACTGACCCAAAATGCAGTTTTGGTTACGTTTCCAACACCCCATTTCACATTTGTTTTCGGCCGCAACTATACGGCAGACGACCGAAACTGGAGTGAGTGAGCTTATGGAAGACATATAACTACATAGGGAAAAGAACTTTGAGTTGAAACCATAATGTAATGTACTGCGACACAACCATAACGTTATACATGCTGAATAGAGTGATGGGAGACGTGCACGTAGGGATAGTAATTAAAAGTGTTGGCCAAAAGTTGCCGGAACGTTGGGCAGCGGGAGACAGACATCAGAACTATGCTTGCCTTGACGCATTAAGGGCTTCACCTCCCTCGCCCAGTTTCCCCGCGTTCTCCTCCAGATCTGGTCTAGTTATTCCACGTGACACAGGCGGCATCACTGTACAGTGGCCCTCTGTCACTGGACGCTCGTTTAATGAGAGCGTTTCTGTTGGATCGTTGTAAGTTGTATGCAGTTGTGCCCGAATGACATAACAATTAGAAATATGTCGCCAATCGCGATTTGGAGTTTTTTTTACTAAGTTAGAGACAGACGTAAGTAAGGCACAGTATGTTTTCACTGAGCATACATGTCTATGTATGGTGGTCTGATTAACAATGGATAGCAATTGAGCTTACGTTCACTTCAAGTTTTGGTTTCGGCCGTAAGTGAGCAATGAGTTTCGGCGTAGTTTCGGTTTCGGCTGAAACTGATTGCTCACTTACAATGCCACTTTCGGTTACGGTCGTAAATGAAAAAATGACTTTCGGTTGCCGGCCTCTAAAACCGTTAAAGATACGGCCTTAGTTACTATGGAAGGCGAATAGGAAACCGCACCGAAGGTTTTAAATGGTACCAGTTTGAGTGACCTTTTCAAGGTCACGATTATTCAGCGTCAAATAACTTGAAAATGGTACAACATACAGCTATACTTAACAATGGCAGACCAATATAAAGTCGTATATGATCTAGCGTACGGCGCCAGATTCAATGACCTTGAACGACCCCTACCCCTAGTTTCAAGGTCACGCCATTCTTTGACGCTGAATAGTTTCAATGAAATACTAATAATGACTTACACGCCCTCCTCAACAGTGTCATTTTGACTGACCTTGATGGCTTAGCAAAATATTCAATGACACGAAGCGTCGCGCGGTCTCTCTGCGAGAGCTGAGCTTCTTGTTTGTGTTTTGTATTATTTCTGTTAGCCTAGTTTGTCTCGACTACTTTGCCAAGTAATGGCTAGCCACTAAGCCAGGCCGTATCCATTCCAATGATGCCTATGTCGAGGGTTACATCTCCACAAAGACCAGTTGCATGAGGGATTGAGGGTCCGTTAACCTTTAAACAAAGCAGTTCATATGGACTGTGTTGATGTTTTCATTATAGTTTTAGTTACTGTTATTTTTGTAGTTGTTCATCTTCATCGTGATTATCTTGTCACAAATTTCGAGCTCTCACATTTTAACTGATACCCTAAACAACGTGTTTTTACTTCCTATCTGATATTAATATCTTTAACAAACTTTTATTTTTGCATAGCACGATATAGCCTTTTTGTGCTGAATATGCCGTTAAACACCAACCAACCAACCAACCAACCGTAAGGAGCTGTATATTGCACGGCAGTGAAACATGGCCAGTACACTACACAAAAGAATATGAACTGGTCCTACATCGTACTGAGATTAATGGTATGGATGCCTCGTGTAAGTTCAATGATGAGTTATCTTGTGTGGAACTGATAATAGAGGATGTAATTACAGTGCAGGTTAATAGATTGAAATGGTATGTTCATGTTTTAAGAAAGGCGGAGAATGACTGCATGTAAACTGAAAAGATAAAAGTAGGGATTGCAAATGTGTCTGTTTTGGAGACTGGTAAGAGTAGAAATAGTGAAATAATTTCCTTGAAATTAATAGATATTAACAGTTTTTAACTGGTTTCTTTGAATGTGTCTTAAGCATAATTATTGATTGTAGGTAATTTAGATAACTGTTTTAGTCATTCGTTTGTAGCAGTCTCATTATTTTCAGTGCAGTCTTAGTGTCGTGTACGGTGTAATATGCAAATCGGCAGAGTAAGTTGCACGTATTTGCTCCGTGCAACATTGTTCATGGCATTGTTTTGTACCTAACAGTCTTCAGATTGTGTGACGTTGCATTAATGGGTTGTTTTGATTGTCCTGTTTGCCGTTGTCGCCACTTGCCAAGCTGAATTTTGCTGAAACAAGATTCGCGCACATGTGTGACTTATCTATTTGATTGTGTGTAATAAAATGGAAATCAGTTGTTGCCAACCTGAGACGTGCAAATGTAAGTACCACATTGCCGGTTTTCCTGAAACATTAGTTTTTGTCGTGCAGTGCTATGCATAAGCGCGGCCTATGCTGTCATGCAGTGTCTGTACGTCCGACCGTCCGTCTGTCCGTCCATCACGTTCATGTATTCTTTTGAAATGAATAAACATATCTTCAAAGTTTTTTTTTAACGTCGGGGAGCCAGCCACCCCATTCTAGTTTGTTTCCATACCAAACCTTATGGCAATATTCCGACGGGAACCCCATAACTGGGGCAAAAATCGCGATTTTCAACCAATATCTGGCTTTGGTATCAATGACTGCTGCAGCGTCGAGTGTAGTCAACAGTTTCGACCGTGGAGTAAAGTTTTATCACAGCAGATGCTGATGACAATCGCCACGCATCAGTGAACTTTGTTTACTCGACGTAGTTTTTATCAGTTGATGGGTAGGCCAAAGAGACCAGAACAGAATTTAATTGTACGCTTTGGAAGCCATAGTAACTACTGATAATTGATAGAAGATGACGGTCGAGGTATTGTACTGCTGAAGCTAACTACTGACAGACACGAAGCATCACGCGTCCTCTCTGCGACAGCAGAGCTACTTGTTTGACAGTTATCAACATAGCTTATACTGGTGGCTTGTAATCATTGACAGGTGCTCTCGAGGAGAGCCATTCTGCTGGTACTACAGTCAGCCAGAGTCTGGTTTTGCTATGGACAACACTAGCAATGCTAGCAACACAAGTGGAGGACAGGTCGGCCGAATTGGCGGTGCTGACGATGATAGTAACATGTCTGCTGATGGCGACGATCTGTCCAATGATGCTGAAGGCGTCTGGAGTGCCGACATCGAACAGAGTTTCCAAGAGGCTCTGGCAATCTATCCACCATGTGGCCGACGGAAAATCATTCTCTCCGATGAAGGAAAGATGTACGGTAAGTTACGTGGATGAGACTGGAACTGTGTGGTCGAAAAATAGGTTTAAAAGTCAATTATTCAGTTCTGCGTGATTTATTCAGTTGGTACAAGTCATGACTAGTTGCACCGAATTAAGACCTCAGCCTACTCACTTTTTACTTTTTTGTACGTGCTCAGTTTAATAACTTGATGTCGTTCATTTGTTTCTTGTCTTTTGATCGTGTTGTTGTAATGCATAGCTGTTGTGAAATCTGAATCATAAATAGGCATGTCAGCTTCTATGAAATTTACTTTGAATCGTTTACTGTGTAGTATAGCTTTTTGTTTCTGTTTCATTGAGGTGGCAAAACAGCTGTTAATTGAAAACAGCAGTTTAGTTTATGTAAATGGTGATATGACATTGTGTGAAACATGGAAAACCACATGAATCGAAAAGCAAAACCACTGAACTTGTTATTCAAATAAATCTTTTGATGTTTAATGTTCACATTGCTTTGAGTAAACACCAGAGTGCTGCTAGCATGATGATATAAATTAATTGCATATTTTATTGGCTCCGCTGCGACCAAAATTCAGCAAAGCTGACAGGTTGATTGGCTGCATCGCCGTCATTGTCCGTCAACTTTTAGGCCTACGTAAATTTCTTTTTCTATCAGGTTTAAGTCTGATCTAATGAAACTTGGTACTGTATGACTGATACGAGGGCAAGGGGCTATGATGTTATGTAGCAGCTTTTGGAAAATTTGCATAAATTGTGCTAATTAGGTCAATCTTACAAATTTACAAAATTCTTTTCCCTGCCGTAATGAAGTCAGTATTTTTTGTTAGGGGCCCAGAAAACACGCTCGGGAGTATTTAAGTGGACTGGCTGCTTGTATTTGTTGTCACAGTAACAGTGTATCGTGTGTTAAAGAATTCATCCAGCAATGTGTATTTTATGCTAAATGGTTGGCTGTTAGGTCGTAATGAGTTAATAGCTCGGTATATCAAACTACGAACGGGAAAGATGCGTTCTCGGAAGCAGGTATCAAGTCACATTCAAGTGATGGCACGGCGCAAAGCCAAAGAAATACAGGCACAGTTAAAGGTGTGTGATTTTTGGCACAATTTTTGTATTTGTTTCAACAGTAGCGGGGCCAGAAGTGCTTCTAATACCTTTAAAAGTGCTGTTAATTATTAATTGTTACCGTAATTACTGCTGTTGCGCCCTTGAAGTGACAGTCATTTATGGACACCTTAATCGCTCTTACTTACTTCCTTCCTTCCTTCAGTATGTTGACAATTTAACGTGTACGTGGTTGAGTATGTGCTGAGAACAGCTGTGGCATCGCCAGGATTTTGAGCCAGAGGGGCATGGCGTGCATCTTCCCGAAATCATGCAGAAATCATAGAAATTTCTACATCAAAATAACGAACTGGAAATCTGAACTGACCGGGTATACAACAGCTGTTACGCTATCCGTAACTCGGAATGTAGTAAATGTATGTGTACAGAGTTTTACAGCACATCAAAAGCAAAGGTTACAAAAACAATGTTGTCTTAGAGATATGTGTAAACGAAAATAGCCAACTTGGTGTACATGTGCAAGGTCCGTGGAGGGAGGGGCACATTCTCCAGTGCCTCACAGCTGGCGATGCCAATGGAGCACAAGAAATTAGTTGAAGATTAGATATCTGCTGCATTATCAAGCCACTGTGCTAGGAATTGCACTGTTGTCAGATATTACTTTTCCTAAATTTGCCAACAGTTGTATAATTGATGAACCTTCGTACTGGTTTATACATACCTATTTTTATTGGTAAATTATTATTAATACCAGAATATCACATGAGTGTACTATTTAAGTTATTTTGTTATTATTAGTACTTCTATTATCACGTTTGCCCAGTTATAGCCGATGAGGTATTGGGTTATTTTTGGTCTGTTGTGTATGTTTGCTAGCAAGATAAGAGACTTTTAGAATAAATTGGTCATTGCAGTGGTAATGCCTAAACCAGGGCAAGGATGTTGTGCTTGCACTGTCTAATATTATTATTATTATTAGTATTAGTAGTAGATTCACGCAGTGGACTTACAGAGTGCTCATCGGCTTTGGCAGGACCAGGCTTCAAAGGACAGAGCACTCCAGGCTCTGTCGTCCATGTCATCGGCCCAGATAGTATCAGCCACTGCTCTCCAGCAAGTTCCTGGCTCTTGCTCTGGCAAATCCGTTCTTCCGCCAGTTCTCTATCCTCACATGTCCCCGCTTGGAACACCGTACTCGTCCTACGGCACTAGTGGGGTTAGTCACTCACTGCAGGTAACGTGCACGCTGCACGGGGTTGCGTTTTGGCTGGTCGGATTTTACTGCGCCAAATATGATGTGCAGTGTATTTTACTCAGTCTACAAGCTGAAGTTTACGAATTTAAAAATATTTTGGATTTATGCCACTATCAAAAACTCGCAATTGTTAGGGTTAAGTCACACATATGCTGTGTTGTGCTACTAATCACTGTCACAGTGATAGTTACTATCACTGCGCTGCAGCATCATGCTGTTTTTCAGTTAGTAAAAAACTAGTTGTGACTTCACTGACGCAGAGCAGCATTTGTGTGAACAGACGCTTGCCCTGTTTCTGTATTGTCGACATGGTTTGTCAAACGTTGTTTGTGGCAAAGTAAAATTGGCATCTAACTTGCATTGTGCATGAGAAATATTTATTTTTTATTTATTCGTACGATTTTCAGCAGACATCCGAGTACAATGCAAGGTGTTTTTTTTCAATCCAGTCGATGCCAGCTGATTGTAGAAAACTCGATACAAAATATGCATGTGCAGTTATTTCTGCATGTGGCTTGGATGCTGCATGACACACCCTGGAATAACTTGATACATCAGCGAGTCATTAATTTGCCATGTTGACCAATGCAAAGTATTGCGGTGTATGGATGCTGTGGCTTGGGATCTTGATCTGTTGGTGGTTAGTTCATCCACTGCTGTGATTTTGTTGCATAGTGTGTTGCTGTGGGAATACTTGCAAACAGATGCTTGAAAATATAGTTGAGGATAATGTTTAATAGCATGTTGGTGGGACTGGTTAAATGGATGTGGTTTGTGATGCTGGTGATTTGGGTGTGAAAATACAAATGAGTGGTTGTTGAAAGACAGAATGAAGAAGTTGGAGCTATGTGCTTTATGATGAAGCAACTGGTTCACAGCAGTTATTCAGACTGAGAAGATTTTATGAGATCGTACACACAGTACAAGAAGATATTATTTTTAAACACAATAAAAACATTAACTAGAAAAAAGATAATGCAAGTACAGAGACATAGAGAGTCACAGCAAATCAGCAATACAACAGCCATATAATTGATAACATCACATATTTCACTTTTTGAAAGTACACGTGTACCATCCCTCTCATACCAGTCTCTGCTGGCTACTAATACTAAATCATGTATAAACTAAGTAATGTGATCCTCACTCACTACATCACAACAATGTTGCTTCACCACAGCATTAATATTAACTCTCTCTGCCAGAAAATCACTAATTTAAACTTATACCGAGCTGAACACATACTCATATTTCTACCAAATAGTGAGATACTAGGTGCAAATAAAATACTGTGCCGCACAAAAAATGTAGACTACAACCATGTTGCAAACAGGTGGAAATAAATTGCATAGGTCTCTTACATATCTCGAAACAAAAGTCACACAAAAGTTGGATTAAAATGGGAGGTTTAGGAGTCAACAGTACACAGGTCGGCTGACACTGATTTGTGAGCATTACGGATGGTGTGCATGTGATGGTGGACTGATAGGATCAAGGCACCCGAGAGTGGGTTGTTCAGAGCATGGCGGCCATGTCTTCAGCGCAGATTGTTTCGGCAGCTGCACTGCGTGCTAAGACGCCAGCGTCCAGTGCCGTTCTTACCAACAACATCACTGTAACTGGTCTTCAGTCCACACATAACAACCTGCAGCAGGTTGGCAATGAATGTTTGACATCCTGGTCCACTGCTGACCAGCAGATCACAGTCTCTCATCCCTAGTTTTTTTATCATTTTGTGTTGTCAACCACTGTCATAGTCACTGATCTTCGTGCAGAATGTTTAGATTTGCGGCTCTTCAATATACATCATTCATAAATTAATTATGGTGATATTAACGTATTATAATGTAATAATATGTATTTACAGTGCAATCTATAAGTTGAAAGCAGTAGTTCATAAGGCTTGAGATGTTCAGCATGATGAAAAATTGTTAAAAATTTGTTTACTTGGTGCAGCACTTTTTGCATTGATGACTGTCCCTTTATAATTGCATTGTCATTTTCCTGTCACATAATGTGACATATTACATGGTGGATGAGAACTGCATGCAGAAGAGGACATCTGTAACTGATATTGGTCTAGTTTGCTTGCTTAGCTTGCCTGAATGCAACTATTGATGATTGGAAGTTGATGATTATCAAATCAGCATCTTATTTATCAGTATTAAATTGTCACAGTTGTATCCCTCATTATTCTAGGTCATCACTTGCGTAAATTGTTACCATTATATTTTATTATCAAATACCTGCTAATGTTTTGTCATATTTTTATGCACAAATTGGTTATTAGTTTTTACATTACAGATTAGTTATTTTTTACGTTGTGCATCAGAATTATTATAACATGTGAGTAGTGGTAAAGGAAACAAAATAAAATCATATCTTCTGTACACTCTTCATTTCTTACTTAGTATGAATGCTAGTCATGGCATCGCTTTAATCTGTTCTGTGTTCACAGTGTAAAAATTAATAAAATTTTTCAACTTGACATTACTTTTTCCAAAAGAAATAGAACATATACTTTCTTTTAAGTTTGATTTACCAATGGGCAAAATACGTGTACTTTACCGTTTGCAGTAAATGTTATGTTTGCATTGCAGCCGTGGTCGTCTAATGCCGTAACTCACGAGTAAGCAGTTTATTGCTTTTAGTAACAAAATATCACAATAGTAGTTTCATACATGGCACTATGCTAACACAGTTCTGACTTATATCATATCTACAGTGTTCTTTGTTCTGTGTATTACCTAAGTGATGTGCATTATCTAGCATATGTGTGTGTCTGATTCATTTGCAGCTTGCGCGTGTTCTTGTGTAAGAAGTCGAACGGTGTTGATTAATTGCCATGTGATGTTATGCATGAACGTGCCATGTGCCATCATGCGGTGGCTGTCTGTCTGTCATGTTTGGTTATGTTTGCTAAACATCCTTCGACTTTTTTCGCCTGCTCCCTTTCACCTTTCACTTTCTGGTAGCTCCGCCATTCTAGTTTTTCCATGCAAATGTTATAGCGAAATTCCGATGGGGTCCCCCTTAACTGGGGCGTAAAATGCAGGTGGGTATGACAAAAATTCGCGATTTCGACCAGTATCTCGCTTTATCTAGGAAATAATACAAGATAGGGCCATAGCTACTGTGGAACGCCAATTGGAATACATATGCAGTCTGTCGTGTGGTGCCAATTTCAATGACCTTGAACGACCATTGACCCAGATTTCAGGGACATTTGACATCGAATATCTCAGAAATGGTACAAGATAGAGACATTTCCTATTGAATACTATACAGTCTATCAAATGGTGCCATTTTGCAATTACCTTGAATGAACCCTAACCTCTCATTGGCACGCCATTTCTCAACCCCACAGATGGCATTTTACTATGTATTGACCATCCTTTCACAGATTATCAGCACCACTATTAACATAAGGTTTTCTGTGATACAAGTACCGTGCTGCCTCTCTGCAGCAGCTGAGCTTCTTGCTTTTACATTGCTTCAATCTGTTGTTCATCTGTTTTCAGAATCATTCTCTGTATTAACTAAAGTTGACTAATTTGTGCAACATTTTTTAGTAGTAACTATATGAAATGTCGCAAGTCATGTCACTGGTGATGTTTGTTAGTTGCTGCTATACATGCAGTTATAATGTGTTTGTAAAATTTGTTTCCCATATTGTTGTCTGTGTTAGCGTGAAGCCAGTCTATGGCATTCCGTCGAGTTGCCTTGGGTCCAGTGTGGGGACGGTGAAGCCCGAGACTGGCGAAATTCACCTGGCATGGGTTGGTCGAAGCATTGCGGGTCCACGATTGAGAATGGTTGAATTCTGTGCGTTCTTGGAGCAACAGCTTCATCCAGACACCGACTCGGTATTGAACTCATCCATTTCTGCTTCCCGCTTCGCATAATACATTTGTTTGCATGTGTTGAACTGTAAAGTATTTGTGATTGATTCTCTGACGTTGGTATATATATATATATTTGTTAATTGTATGTGGAGTCAGTATTTTGCATAATGCTGAGAGTGGTTGTTTTTGTGTCTCGTAGTACCACAAACATCTTTTTGTCCACATCGGCAGCAACGTCACTTATGCAGATCCACTGCTTGAGGTTTATCACTTTTCTGTATCACTTCGACAGTCATATCAACTTTTTATATGGTTATTACCGGCACGTTTATCGGGGCAAAAATGTGGGAATACAGCCCCAAAAACTGTCAAAATTTCGAACTTTGGCCAGAAATTTGTACCTCAGGGGCGACTTGTTTGCAATATTATTACGAAATTCTCAGCATTTGTACTCGTCTATAGGTAGCTTTTAAGTTTTTAGTTTGGTCGCTTTGGAGGGACAAACACCCAAGTTATAAGCATTTTCCCGCGGTGGGGGCATTTTCCCACAAATTTTCAATAGTCCCTAGCGGCGAAACTACTGCTCGGATCAAAAAAAGTTGGGGTGCAAAAATGGGACGGACCTCCTCTATCACCATGCCAAGTATGGTGGGGATCGTGGGTCGCGCGCCGGCTGTAGACGAGAAAGTGTGGTGTTTCTTTTTTTTTTGTGTCACACTTTCGAATTACGAAGT
>Ga0209149_1000518_pt1 | contig 16309 bp, 7 predicted proteins | sample WorMetTyACAVOLI2_FD_187423 | JGI IMG/M metagenome (GOLD analysis project Ga0209149, IMG submission 187423) | Marine gutless worms symbiont microbial communities from Max Planck institute for Marine Microbiology, Germany - Olavius algarvensis... ... | reverse complement strand
TCCGACGGTGAAAAAAGTTTGATGATAAGTTTAGCCATGTCGACACAATACCGGTGTGTGGCAGACAGATGGACAGGCGTCTTGCGAAATACAAGCATTCTTGTCAAGGCATATATTACTTATGTTAGACCTTTGCTTGAACATCGCACACCGATATGGTCGCCTTATAAAGTTGGTGACATTTCTAGTATAGAAAAAGTACAGAGAAGGTTCACTAAGCGACTTCCTGGTCTCAAAAACTTAACTTACAAGCAACGCCATATAGTTGCCACAAACTTTGATACTCTTGAACTCCGGTGTCTCCGCACTGATTTGGTCGTTTGCTGTAAGATTGTTTTTGGGTTAATAAGTTGATGTTAATAGGTTCTTTAGTTCTGCACCTGTTAGTAATACCCGCGGTCATCGATATAAACTATTTGTAGAACAATCTACGCGTAACGTACGACATTATTTTTTTTCTGTCGACGAGTTGTCAATATATGGAATAATCTGCCGCCTGCTGTTGACTTTTCCACCCTCGTTAAATTCAAGCGTTGTTTGTTACAAGTTGACTTGTGTTGATTAGTAAGGTTGTTTTTCAGGATGGTTGTAAGTGCTCTATCGAGCCAGTCTATCCTTGCCTGTCATGTTTTTTTGCTACATACTGCTATGTATTTGATGTTAAATTGACTTGCATGTCAGTGCTAAATTTTCATTAAGCACAGTCAGCGCTATGCGCAGCATCGCGCGTTAAAACGAACACTACTAAAACGATCCGCATCGCTACGCTATCGCTGTGCGCTTGGTCATAGAATGTCGTCATAAATCCTGTTTCAGTCTTGTTAATGTTCCATAACATTGAGATTCTGCTACAGAAAACGGCTGCTGGCGTAAACGCAGAATTTGTCATTCTGTAGACGCGTTTCATAAATTACATACGAAAGGCTAGCAGCTACTGATGTAGCATAGGCTCTTCTCTTCTTGTTAGCGCAACGAGGGTTTATATCCAGGACTTCATATCGGGGGAGGGGTGTAATCAAGAACAGGGGGATCACACACGGATTATACCTATGACTTGCTTACTTAGTTACTTCAATGCTGCTGCGTATATCTAGTACATCAGAAATTTTACCTTTACATTTTCTCCAATAAAATCGACAAAACAGTTTGTTAGCGGTCTCTGTTACGTGAATAAGTGTTAATGTTAACATGTTCGCTATTCATTACTTATCACAGATTCGTCGCAGTCATTGACACTGTGTATTGATTCAATGCAGCCTCTTGTCTATTATAGGCTTAACAGTGTGGTCTTGTTTTACACCCCCCTGATAACCTCCCTTTGCTGTATACATGTTAGGGGTGTTGCATAAAAACCAGGGGGTTATAACCCCCCTGGCCTGGGGGTCTGAATAAATCCCTGAGCGCAACTTATGCAGTGGGAGACCTACACATTATCACATCAAATAAATTGTTTAACGCAATTATTCTTGTATTTAAGTCTATTCTGGCATTTTTAGGGCGATTGTATACTTTCAGTGCGTTATTTTTGCCGCAGACAACTTTTTAAAAAGGATTTTGTTATACGTATTAGTTTGCAAAAGAGATTTACACATGCAAAATGACGACGTTATTGGCTTAGTCATAGAATTGCTAATGCAGTGGTGTGGATAACTCAATATTTGAGATTACCGCTACGTGTGTACAATAAAATAGCTAAAGGAGATGGTGTAGTAGGCCTATACAAGCCGTCCGATTTATTAGTAGCCCTTCCTTAGGAGGCCGCTTACGCGTTACCCCTCGTCTATCTGTCTGTCCGTCCGTCCCGTGTCTGTGCCGTTTACCTTTGCAAAAAGGTGTTGTCCGATTTCAATGTAACTTTGAATGTTTCGTGGTACAATGATGTAGTTGCAAAAAAATGTAAAATTGCAAAAATTTTCCCCTGACGTCCGAAGATTCCTATAAAATTCAACAACTAGAAGGGCACTCGGTAGAGCGCATTTACCTCCGACAAAGGTCCTTATCCGATGGCTCAGTTAATAAAACCATTTTAAAACCACGGCTCGCTCTATCGGCACGCCATACGTGGGATTTTCCCGACGTAAAATTCCGCCTAGCAGCGCAGCTCGCTGGCACCCTAGGCAAGGCTGCAAAGTTCCGTAGCCTATACAGACAGACAAACAAACACGGACAAAAACATGTACCTTCTCCTTTGTCGGAGATAATGATGACATTTTTGGGACCTATTTATCAAATTTATGTTGCTCGCGTTTGCGAATGAAAGTATACACGAAAAGCCGTAAAGATCATTCATTCGTACAACCGCTTAAGGTGAATATTTCGGCAAGAAAATTCTTGACTTCGGATCAAAAATGCAGAAGATAAGTTTGAGGCGGGGCGAGGGTACCGACCTACCAATTGGCGTATAATAATTATTGCTCGAATAGTCGTCAGCTTGCGCGACCGGATACACATGGAGACAGATAATGAGCGCACTTGTACGAAACTTGTCGCCTATCGGCTCGTTACCTGCGACAAAGGAGGAGGTAAACGTTTTTACCCGTGTTCGTTCGTTTGTCTGTCTGTTAGCAAGATTACTGAAAAACGCGTGCATGGGTTTGGATGAAATGTTGCGTGTCGACAGATGTCGGGACATGGACGAGCTAATTAACTTTTGAGCCCGATCCGGATTATAGTCCGGATGCCGGAACCGGACTACTTTCTCCGATATCGTATAAGCGGTGCTATACGCGGAATTTTACCTCGGGAAAATCCCACGTATATGTATTCGCGGCCCGCCGCTACAGCGAGGCGTGGTTTTAAAATGGTTTTATTCACCGAGCCGTCGGAACACCTTTGTCGGAGGTACATGCGTGAAATATACTAACAAATATACTAAATATACTAAAACATCTGAGTGTATGAATGTGCGTCAAGAAGGGGGCACATTTCGGCCACACCCACAGCACTCCAGACCACATTAGCCTTAGTTCGACTGTGCATGACATGTGAGTCCAATGAACACCGAACCAATGTCGGCGGTCGACGTTTAGACTACGTGAAGTAGCGAGCACTCAATAGAGCGCAAACCTTCGCCAAGGCCAACATCTCACGGGAGATAGTTTTTCACGGGAAAAAGCATATGGGTCACCGTTGTTGGCGCCTCTGCTACAAACAAATTTCACAGATGGAATAGTTTTGCACTGAGGGAAACATGTCGTCTCCTGGTTTGACCTTGAAACGTGCTCCAAGGTCATCGAGGATGGCGCCAGACAGAACACATACGACTTCCTATTAGTGTTCTATAGTGACTTTGGTCGTATCTCTTACCGTTTCTGCGCTACTGTCGATTTTATGCCGAAATGACATTGCTGGGCGATTGTGACCTCTAAATGACAGTGAAGGTCAACCCAGATCAGCTCCAAACAGAAATCACCTTGAGACTGGGCCTTCGGTAAAAATTTCATATAAATCAATCACTTTCTGCGTGAAACTGCACACAGACAGGCAGACAGAACGATAGAGAAACTGACCTAATAAGATGATTTATTCACTATGATTGTCCTTATTGATGTCAGTATCGATGGCTGATGATAACGGCATTGCTCATCAACGGTCGTGGGTCTGACGTGACGTCACCACTTCGCGTCGTGACGTCACATCCGGTATCGACGGACGACCATGTTTGTCGGGATCGTTTCGGAGCAGTCGACGCCGGCACATTTTCCCGCCGCGCATGCGCACTGTGCTTCTCGTACCTGTTTCCGCGGGCTGAGCGGACCGGGCTGGCTGCCGAGCCGCCGCACTTCCAGCGCCTGGTGCGGGTTAATGTTTCCGGTTGAGTCTACTTCCGGCGCCTGTTGCGGGTTAATGTTTCCGACCGAGTCTACTTCCGGCTCCTGGTGAGGGTTAATGTTTCCGGTTGTTGCGTCTACTTCCGGCGCCTGTTACGGGTTAATGTTTCCGACCGAGTCTGCTTCCGGTGCCTAGTGAGGGTTAATGTTTCCGGCGGAGTCTACGGCGATCCAATCCTTGTCGGAGATCCGGACGTCGACTTGAATTTCACAGACAAAGTCTGCTCAGTGATTGGTAACTGACACACTAATTGAATAATTAATCACGACCTACCGTCGTCACCAGGACAAGATAATTGTAAGCTGAAAGCTAGGCTTTCAGCTTATATTGTCATTACTTTTGGGGTCCGAAAAATCAATATTTCGGGAATAAATCGGGCAAACCCCAACCAATTCTGACGAAATTTGGCAGACGTACACAGGAAATTTTGGGTACGATCAGTTGGGGAAAAATGGGGACAGAGAATTCCCGGGCAGCCGGCTTTTTGTTCCTTTACGGAGTTTTAGCCAAATCAGTTCAGCAGAGGAGATGCGTCCCGAACAGACAGACAGACAGACAGACAGACAGACCGACCGACAGACAAACAGCCAACTTAATATCCCGCCGTTACCATGGGGAGAAAACAGTTAACCAATGTTTACTGTGGCTTTAACGTTGCTTACTGCTTCATGTTACGGCTTATTTGACATTCGTAATACACTTTTGATTTGATTTGTTTGCAACAAGGCAAATACATTATCATACTACTAGTACCCATGACAATAATAATAATAATAATATTACCGTAATTGATTAAATAACAATAGCAATAACTTGACGGCACTCTATAGAGACGCTTACCCACGCTAACCACGTTAACCTAACTCTAATCTTAATCTTAACATTAACCTTGATCTTTGACCTTCAAAACGAATGGAGATGTAGGGCCCGCCAAGTAGTAGCTACCTACCAAGTTTGGTCGAGATAACTTCAGCCGTTTTGTTGGCACAGTGTTCACAGACAGACATACAGTCAATGTATTTTGTGCAGCAATTAATCATCGATTATTATTATAGTATTCCTAATAATGGATTAATAAGCACTCAGAGAGCGCAAACCTCCACCAACGCCAAAACATGAAACAGAGTGGATTCAAATCCGGATTTTCGGATTAATCCGGATGTCTGTCGGATCTGTCCCCAAATGTTGTGGATGTACCGGTATTGTTTTGTCAGCGTCAGTTATTTCACCAAGTAGCCATATGGTACAAATCGGCCGTTGATTGTGTGAGAAATCTTAACAAAAGTCCAAAAATCCCCTGTTTCGTAATGGCGAAGAAAATAAAAAAGTGATCCGGAATCCAAACGCGGACCGGAATCACCACCAATGGTTAATCACTTCTAGAGGGTCATCCCCTGCCAATGTCTGCCAAGTTTGGTCGACGTCCGTTTCCGCGTTCGTCAGTTATCCTGTTTACAGAATTACAGAATGACAGAAAGAAAGAACGACAGAACGATCACATTACATCTGCCTTGTTGCAAAACTCTTGAACCGACTCCAGGCCGTCATCAACACTGCAGCTCGTTTGGTTTGTCATGCTATCACATTACACCTGCGTTGAAAGACCTACACTGGCTACGAATCCAGGAAAGGATCCAGTACAAGCTATGTGTCCTTGCGTTCAAGTGTCAACATAGTCTGGCACCACCCTACCTGTCCGTCCAACTTCAACAAGACGCTCGAATGTAGCCCAGACAACGTCTGAGATCGTCGAGTTCGCCAGCGCTCGTCGTACCACCTACTAGAAGGTCGTCACTGCAGGGGTGTAGTGGGTGACCGAGCGTTTCTTGTCGTTGCCGCAGGACGTGAAACAGTCTGCCGTCAACAGTCACTGCTGCGTCAACCCTGCATTCATTTCGTCGAACCCTGAAAACTCATCTATTCACCGCATCTTTCCCATCATCTCAGTTATATTATCTCATTTATCTGCATTCTGAGCTAACATAACATATCGTTGACTATGTTAGGTGACCTTGCAGTCTTCTGACTTTACGTCACCCTAATCTGTTCTTTTTTACATTTACATTACATTGTTGGTAGAGGTAATTATTGCACAAAACAACGTTGATTGGTCGTCATTGTGAAGGTGAAGTAGACTGCGAGCGTTGGAAAAGCTGCTGTCGCTCGGCCAACAACTGCTGTCGTCGCCAGCTCAACCTCAGGACTGCAGCGTCAGCCAGGACAGTGGAAGGACAGCACAGTCCGGTGGACGTCGGAGTAGAAAGATGTCCCAGTACGTGGGACGGATTCAGCTGCTGGGACTCGACCGCATCCGGGACGTCAGTCCGTCAAGCATGTCCTGCCTACATGGAACGAGTCATCACCACACGTGAGTGTAACCTTGGCGTAATTATCGTACATCTGCTTTATCATGCTGCAATGGAAGCATTGTGTTTTCTTGCCTGGACCGTCCAGGCTTCTATCCCGTGCCGGACGGACGGACAAAACTATAGACAGACCCGCATCTGTCGCCGCCAAAACAGTACCTGTCCGCCGGTCATAGGCCTAACAGGCGCGGGTAGTAAAACGCGAGCTAAATGAGCTGAGGAGAAACCAGCCGGGACGTTGAACTAGAACGATGATCGCACCATGCTCGTATAGCGCGATTAGCTCGACGACGGCGTGAGAAGTTTGTCGGAGTTAAATCGATCGCGACTGTCGTTCACGACCCCGCAGAGACCACTTAAACCGAGCGATGGACAGACGTGACAGTCGACCAGATACACAGAATAAGTAAGTAAGTTATTAGTTTTCACGAAGACGGTCGTCAGCTAAATTGGATCTTAACTTATATCTATTAACATTCGTGATAGAAAATATGTTAAAACCATTTGGAAGGCTTGGACTACTTACACATTTTGTTAAAATATTTTGCTAGCTTGTATTGTACTTTTCGAACACAAATTATACGTATTTAATAATATCTAGCTCGTTTCAAATATTTGTCAGTTTATCTTAAATGCCACCAGCAACATTCTGTAATCTCAACCGTTCTGTACCTCAGTTGGATCGAATACTACATAGATTTTTAATACATTGTCGTGTAATTGTGTAACTTGTCTAATTTAGCAACCAGCATTTTATTATCGTTTTAATACGACTTTTTCGTCATTATTTTTAACATTATCTATTATGTATTTCAATATACCTTTGTAACACTGGTGCGATTGACATGGGTCGGTTCCATCCATGGGTCGGGTTGGGTCGGATCCAATGTCAAAAATATTTAGTAAATAATAATAATAATAATAATAATAATAATAGAATTTGTATAGCCCCATGATGTCGTGAAGATACAGAGGCGCTGTAAAGTAAAATACAATTTACACGCAAGAAACCGATTATTCGACGACAGTAATTCACAGTAATAAAAAGTTGTAATATTGCCATTTATTACAGGTTAATTATTTTCCCCAACATTAAGGACGTGTTGTTTGGACATAAAGGCAGTGGCTCGTGAAACAATGATGTTGGAATCTGAGTTGAAAAGTCATTTGGTGGACAAGCTGAGGGATTCAGCAGCTGATGGCAAAACTAAAAGTCGTGCATAAATGGGTCGGGCTGGGTCGGGTCCAAAGTTTCATGTTAATTCTGGGTCGGGTTGGGTCACTTTATTTGTGGGTCGGATTGGGTCGGGTCAAGAAAATTGGACCCACGTCCAGTTGTGTACGTGACATTATTGAAGGCTACTTGACTTTACTTGACTTAACTCTCATAGTCGCGTCGGACTTGCAGTCGTGTTGCACGTGTGACTACTGCTTAAGCCATGCTGCCAGCGGTGTATAATATGCTTAAGCGTGTGTTCGTGTGGCGTTGCAGAGGAGTCGGTGAAGTATTGCGCCGCGGACGGGAACTGGTTTACGAAAAACAGCTTAGAATGGACGGACTACACGCCATGCGTTGATATACAGGTGCTACGCCAAATACGCTCTTATTATCGCTCTATGCCATTCTGTCCTTCTGTCCGTCTCTGCGCCTGCCTGCCTGTCTGTCGCACTCGTGCACTGTATCAAAACATCGTCGAACAATTTTTCACTTTTTACATTCTAGTTTTTGTGAAAACAAACACGTTGGCGAAGAAGTTCTGACGAAGTCACCTTTGCCGGATCATTAAATACAGGTGGGGTACAAAAAAATTCCAAATTTTCGACCAATATATAGTCACTACATCTCGGAAACCAGATATAGCCATATTATCATCAGAGATGCCGTATAAGCAAAGAGTTATCGCTTAACACTGATAGGAAACCATATGATCTATCGAAGATCATTATTGCCGACGACCTTGAGCGACCTTTAAAGGTAATTTCAGGTACGTGAAACCTCTTCTGGTTTAATATCTCAAACTTTTTCTATGACTTGCTTAGCAACGAATGGAAAATCATACCGGGACTATCATAACCAAAATGGAAGACTGCTAACATCACTGACAGTCACCGCGCTAAAAGTCTGAGTATCTCGAAGGCTGTACATGTAGGCCTGGTGTCTCGCAGAAATTCTACAATGTTTTGTATAGAATATTCAAACGATAACCCAAAGAGTGATCACTTTAGATCCAAAGCAGCTATAATATCGGCACAAATGCTAGACAGTGTTCATCATCATCATCATCATCATCATCATTTAGTCACTTGCGGTAATGCAGCAGTTTACAATGCAATATTAGCGCATTAGAGGCGCTTTCTGCGACGATACGCTATATAAATTGACATTTACATTCAGGGTCTATTTTAAGGATTTCTTGGACTCCACAACACTCCCTCCCTTCCCCTCTCCTCCCATCCCCACACCTCCCCTCCCATCCCCTTCCGTCCTCTCCCTCCCCTCCCCTACTCTTAGAAGTAGGCCCCTGAAATCTAGCTAGGGGGTCTGGGGGAGCGTTGTAAGCTCCCCCAGCGGGGTCTGGGGCAGAGCCCCAGCCGAAATTGGATTTTGGTGCATTTTAGCCTTAAAATCTGACATCTGGTGGCAGCAGTTTTAATGATTTTCCTGAGAATCAACTGAGCAAATTTCGTGCAGAAACAGTACTCAGAGTCTGGAAGGATGATGAGTTAAGACTGTATTTAATGCGATGAGTTAATTCTCAAAATAACTGATTTCTTGAAGTAAAAATGCTATTTTGGACTCCACATTTTTCGTTTTGGTCTCCAGATTTTGGTTGGACTTCACGCTTAAAATAGATCCTGTTTACATTTACATTTTACAACATACAGACAGCAGCACAAAACCGGAGATGGAACGAAAAGGACAACAGTAAATTAGCTCTGATATTCGTCCACAAATTAAGTGCTCGGCCTCCACCAATATCAGGCTATAGTTCTGTCGTTGAACAGTACTAAACAAAAATAATACACAATACTACACATGTACAGTAGGAATACTGTTGACTAAAACATCAAATAAATACTCGTGTTGTGATTATATATTAGTAATTATTATTTGTATTATTATTAAATTATAAAAAAACCTCTGGACTTGTTTTTACAATATGCAATAACTTTAACGAAATAAGACTCAGTCATAAACAAGAAGCTCAGCTGTCTCAGAGAGGCCGCGCGATGCTTTGAGTTTGTCTGTAGTCAGCTTCAACATACAGCGCAGTTTTTTATTACTAGTTACTGCGGCTTCAGATATACTAGTGCATAAAATTCTATTAAATTCTGTTCTGCTGTCTCCTATTGTCTCCGGCGGTGTCCGACAAAAACTCCCCGGACAAACACCCCTAGGTCATAACCCCCTTGTTTTTTGCCGTTAGAGGGTCGGTTGGGGTCAGGACCCCGCCTGTGGGTCGGATAGGGTCAGGAGTACGGGTTAGTGTCAGTTTTCGACAAAAATACCCGCCGGGTTCTGTCTTACGATGTCCTCCGGCAAAAAAAATCGCCGTTTTCACGTACAGCAGCCCACATTTTTGTTTCCCCTGGAGACGCCCCTGCGACTATCACGCAATATGTTGCATGGATGGAAAGACAATTCAGTGCTTGCCAAACCCCTAGCAGCATGTACTCATCTATTTTCAACAGTTTCCCAGTTATTCGAACCGCAAATGCAAAAAAAAAAATTTCACGTACAGCAGCCCACATTTTTGTTTCCCCTGAAGACGCCCCTGCGACTATCACGCATTATGTTGCATGGATGGAAAGACAATTCAATGCTTGCGAAACCCCTCGCAGTATGTACCTATCTATCTTCAACAGTTTCCGAGTTATACGATGCTTAATATGTTGCATGGATGGAAAGACAATTCAATGCCGGGGACGCCCCTGGGGCAATCACGCTAAATGTTGTATGAATGGAAAGAGAATTCGATGCTTACAAATTGTCTCGCTGAATGAGACCATCTAACTATAACCGTTTCTGAGATAGACCGAGATATTGGTCGAAAATCGTCGATTTTTCATACCCCCTTCTATTCGACGCTCCCGTTAGGGGGGTTCCCGTCGGAATATCGCCACCCCGTTTGGTATGGAAAAACTAGAATGGTGTGGCTACCCGATGGTGAAAAAAATTGCAGATATCTTTATTCGTTTTGGCGCAACTCACGAACGTGACGGACGGACGGACAGAGGGACAGACAGACACCGGGTGACAGCATATACCGCGCTTATGCATATGCATCGCGCGGTAAAAATAGAGACGAGGGAAGTCTGGTGATGTCTTTGTCTAACAACATATTCAGTAACATTGTCGTGTGTTTTCGTGTGCTATGTGTTTAGTCGTATATCACCGGTGTCTACATTTGCGTTGCATTTAACGCTGTCAGCCTTCTGCTGCTGATCCCCGCAATCGCCATCTTCTGTATTTTCCGGTCAGTTTCAGTTTCGTTTTCGCGTTGCTCTTAGCGTGTGTGAATATTATCAGCACGCGTCGCTATCGCGAATTGTGGTAGATGCTACGGCAGTTGGTTGTCTGTCTGTCCGTCTGTCCGTCTGTCTGAAACGTTATCACAGTCTGAACGGTAGTTTAGACAGTGTTAACGGCGACCTTCAATTCCTATGGGGATAGGTAAATTTCAACCCCCCACAAAATCAATAACCATGAACAGATTGACAAAAAAATCGGCACAATTGATTACATCCGCGAGGGGACCTCCTGTACCAAATTTGGTAGAAATCCATTCACTGGGGGCTTCTGGGCAAATGGGTGAAATATAACAAAAAATATTTTTATTTATTTATTTATTTATACCATTTTTTCTTTGATCAGGCTACAGGTCAGACCCGATGGATTTTTACGCACGATAGCTCAAAAGACGTGAAATCACGCAAGGATGTGCCTTTTTGGGGTCTGAACGATGTTCCCCTAAATTTTGGGGGTAAACCCCCAAAAAACTGAAATTTTGGGGGCGTGAATATGACTTTCAAGCCTGAACGACAAAAAAATTCAAACCCTTATAAATTGAAAACTACTTAGCCGGTCATGACGAAATTATTACCGGAAGTACGCACGACGAGTGTGCCTTCGTGGGTGGTCCCATGGCACCCCAACAAATCCAAGATGGTGGCGGCCGCCATCTTGAATTTCGGAAAAAATGACTAACTCCGGACTGGATAAAGATATCTGCACCATATGTTATGTGAAGATAAGACGCACCAAGGCCATGCGCAGATAACCACGTGACCAAAAGTCGAAACCGGAAGTTAATTCGCGCGACGTCATCAAATGAAGTTCTTCAGCATAAGTGCGTCGATCTCAGTGACTATAACAGATATGTGAACCAAATTTGGTACAGAACACAAATGCGACACTGTCGACACACCGGAATGGCCAAATTCACATAATCTGAAAATCCAAGATGGCCGCGGCCGCCATCTTGAATTTCGGAAAAATGACAATAACTCCGGACTGGATAAAGATATCTGCACTAAGTGTTATGTGAAGATGCATCATGGCCATGCGCAGATGACCACATGACCAAAAGTGGAAACCTGAAGTTAATTCGCGTGATGTCATCAAATGAATGTCTTCAGCGTAAGTGTGTTGATCTCAGTGACTATAACAGATATTTGAACCAAATTTGGTACAGAACACAAATGCTACACTGTCGACACGCCGGAATGGCCAAATTCACAAAATCCGTTCAGGTCAAGTTGGTCAACATTTTAACCTACGTCCCAATTTTGAGTTTTAAAAACGGCGTCACTATCCCATAATTCCAATCGGCATGCGGTACAATATGAAAGGCCGGTGACAATCTGGCCACCAATGGGAGTCGTTTCACTGGTCTATTACTTACACTGTGACGTAACGTAACTTCGGGTACCAGACCACTAAGGCTAGCGCGTAACTTTTAAAAATCCGATGAATCTTGAAATCCGGATTACGGTTGGCTAAAGGTCATAGAAAGTCATCCCATTGAATTCGTTTCACATGTTTCCTATTCGTTATTGTTGACTGGTATACACGTAATAGCACCGTTTACGAGATTAGCCACGAAACGCCCAGATTGGCATGTTTCGCCTACCCCTCTTGTATTTAACGCCCCCGGCGTAGGGGTTCCCTTGCGCCGATCTTCGTGAAATTTTGCACGGTCCTCCCCAGATGCCTAATGTACAGAATCGTGTAAAAATATTGCCGGAAAGTTTAACCGTCTGAGTAGGGTGCACGAACGTCACAGACAGACGACAGACAGACGACAAACACCATTGCCATGCCATTAGCCGAACATAACGTAGTTACGTTCGGCTAAAAATGTCGGGAAGTACTGTTGAGTAGCACCACCTAACGAATACCAATAAAGCGCTTCTGGTCACGGTTTGTCCTACTGCCTAGTATCACCGTAGCTTGTTGTTGATGATGAAAATTTATACCCCACCTTTATTTGAAGTCCCAGATAAATACAACCCCATCAAACTTTTAGCATTGAAGTCAGATAGCTAGAGTGGTAAGGCTCTATAGCTATAGGCTTAAAGGTAAAGGTCTGGGCACTTAGAGGCGTTGCGTAATGCGATATATATATTTAAGACTTACTTACTTACTTACTTACTTACTTACTTACTTACTTACTTACTTACTTGTTATAGCGCCGCTTACATGAGTCAGACTCGCGACGAGCAGCGCTTTACAATCTCGGAAGTGGGGCAGCTGATTGACATAAACCATTTGTACCGCAGTGCATTATGTGGCCATCCATTGCCCGCGCTAACGGTCAATTTGACCGACGGTGCAGCAAGCAGACAGATCACAGCCCAAATTAGCCACACCAGGCCTTCATCCCGTAGACCACAACAAGTGAGCTAATACTCATTTCCAGTCCCGCTGAGGGTAGGAGGCTGAGTTGGCCTGAGCACACAGTAGGTTAGCAGCTTGCTGAAAGTTGCTTGCAGTAGAACGGGTGGGACTCAAATCCGCAAACTCTTAATTACAAGGCCGATACTGTATTACTAAACCAGGTGCATTAGACCTTTTATGGATATAAATGTAAAAAAAGCTATTGAACGTCAAATAACTCAACTACTACTAAGTCGTGTATGATCTATCCAATGGTTCCGTTTCCAGTGACCTTTGGTGACCCTTAACCTAGATTTCAAGGTCACGGTGTAATATTTATGCCTATAGATGCCCTCAGTGTATTGTGTGCGCAGCTGACGCGCGATCTGTTGGCGATAGCTAAGTTCTTGTTATCCATGTTACTGGTTTTACTGCTTTTTTCAAGCTACTTGCATGAGTAGCCGTGCTTCACTTGCTTCACTATGGCAAGCCATTTAATTTTACTGCATCAAACGTCCTTACACTGCGTCTCTGTTAAGTACAACCGATCAGTACTTCATTTAATCATAGACCTATCGGCGTGCGAAACACTAGACAGAATAGTTGCAGGGACCCATCCTTGGCTAGTGTGTTAAATCATGGGCGCAATAGTTTAACATGGGTTATTTTTTTAAAGTTAGGCTTAGTGTTACAATTTATTTTAAACTGCGATATTCTGTGTAGGCTGAAGTTTTAGAGCAAAATGTTACGTTCGGCTATCTAATCTCTGATTAGCTTCTTGTTGTTTCCAGTGATGTGACATATGTCACAAGTTTTGCCGAATATGTATGTATAGGCATGAATGATCCGAGTATTATTATTTTATTATTATTGTTAAGTACATTTATATAGCGCAAGATCGGGAAGAAGCTGCAAATGCGCTGGGAAGCTGCAAATGTGAGTAGGCCTAGCATTGAACATCTTTATTCACCAGACAACTGGTAGAAACAACAGTAAACAGTAAAAAAACAGCAAATAAACTAAACTGCCTTAACTAGAAAAAATAAATATTCCATATGGACATTAAATCGAGCTACAACAAGAACTTAGCTATCGCAAACAGATCGCGCATCAGCTACGCACACAGTACGTTGAAGGCATCTATAAGCCTAAATATTACATAGTAACCTTGAAATCTAGGTTAAGGGTCACTCAAAGTCACTGGAAACGGAACCATTGGATAGATCATACATGGCTTACTATTAGTCGACTTAATTGACGTTCAATATTATCGTGACCTTGAAATGTGGGTTAGAGGTCACTCCAGGTTATTGAAAGTGGTACCATTTGAAAGCTTAGGTACGGTTTTCTATTCGCCTTTTATCGTAACTATGGCCGTATCTTTAGCCATTTCGGAGATATTCAGTGTCAAAGAATGGCCTGACCTTGAAATGTGGGTTTGGGGTTGTTCAAGAAAAATCTATGTCGCGGTTCGATAGACCATGATTTTCTATTAGTCCGCCATTGTAACTACAGGTCTATCTTGTACCGTTTGCGAGTTACTTAACGTTGAATAATACCGTGACCTTGAAATTTGGCTTAGATGTCACTCAAGGTCATTGAAACCGGTGCCATTCAAAAGCTTGGCTGCGGCTTCCTATTCGCCTTCTATAGTAACTATGGCCGTATCTGTAGCCGTTTGTGAGATATTTAGCGTCAAAGCGTGGTGTGACCTTGAAAACAGGGTTATGGTTCGTTCAAGGTCATTGGAAATGGCACTATTTGATAGATCGCATACGATTTCCTATTCGCCTTCCATAGTAACTGTGGAGCTATCTTGTATCGTTTGCGAGATATAGCGACTTATTTGTAGAAAATCGGGAGATTTTTATACCCCACCTGTATTTAGCGCCTCCGGAATTTTGTGAAGGTGTTTGATGCTGATAAAACTTGAATGATTGAGCTACCGAACGTATGGTGAAAAAAATATGACAATATGTTAAGCCGTTTTCATCCAATACCGGAACGTGACGGACGGACCGACGGACGGACAGAATTGCTACATCAATATCGCGCGTGTGCTGACGCGCAATAAAAATTGCAAAAAGTATTTTCAACACAGTTAAATCTTAATATGCATTGTCGAGCTTATCTGAAAATTTCATGATAACGGCTGTGGCCGTTTTTCTATGATCTTACTTATACAGAAACGAATAAACGAAGTTCTGATGTTATAAACAAACAACGAAAGAAGCAATCCTGTCACGAAAATAAAATCTCACCGGCTACGGCCGGTAACAACAATTATGCCAATCCACAGATTTTTTAAAGTCAGAAGCTTTTGTAGATTCTGGTGTGCTATTGTAAAATTAATGAACCTAATTAAGCTTATCGAAAATGTGTTGGTCACGTGATGGCGCCAAGGACGGTGCGTCAGGACCGCCAGTACCTGGATCCTCACCTGCCAACATAATTAGAACACGACCTTCATTGGCAATCACGCCCCTCGCCCCTCGCCGACTGTAGAAAACCTTCAATAGCTCGAACAATCAGCAGCTAGTTACACTTGTATATTAATCATCAATTTTTTTTAGCTCTGCACGTGGCACGGAAATTTAATAGAAACGGCAGAAAATAGATATGGCGGCGTCTTTTCAGCGAACTTTGTTGCTATAACAACGCATCTTCTTACCATGTAAGAAGAATTTTTCCTTGACGTGCCGCGTTTTCTTACCATGTAAGAAGACGCATCGTTATCCTGTTCTATTATGTGATCGTCAGCGGATCTTTAATTTCCGACTACTGCTGCAAATTTCCGCATTGCAAACAAAAACACGGAGGAGCTCAGTGTCAGATAAAATTTATAGGAACATGCACAGCAACGTACATGGTTGTTTACAGCAGCTTCACGAGTCGTTTAGCCCTTTATGGCCACATTAAGTAACTAAGTAAGTAAGTATATTTAGATTCGGCGCAGTTATAAACAGTCCACACTGCGCCGTGGCCTCACTGTCCGAATAAAAATGTCTCCAGTAACCGCCTGAACCGGCCGTATGATAGCCCACATTGTCTGAGATTGGGCGGCAGACAGTTCCAGACTTGTGGACCTGCGGCGGCAAAGGTCCTGTCTCCAAAACTGCTGCGCGTCCGACTGACAACGAGTGTTCGAGTGTCGGCAGAACGCATTAAAACCGCACAGCAACGGACCATTATACAGCAATACGGCGATTGGTACACTGGCCGTTGATGGGTG
>Ga0209149_1000517_pt1 | contig 16312 bp, 2 predicted proteins | sample WorMetTyACAVOLI2_FD_187423 | JGI IMG/M metagenome (GOLD analysis project Ga0209149, IMG submission 187423) | Marine gutless worms symbiont microbial communities from Max Planck institute for Marine Microbiology, Germany - Olavius algarvensis... ... | reverse complement strand
GTACAAAGCGATATTGTTCCCTTGTGCAATATGGCCTTTCTCACTACCAGAAAAGGACTGCCAACAGTTAACATACATCCATCCGTCTCCTTTTACATATGTTGGCGATTTCAGTTATTAACAGTTACTGGGCCCATCATTATTCCTATTACTTTTATTACTAGGCCTACATAGTATGCGTACTAGACCTACTTCCGTATATAACTTTTCTCCCTTTTTATCTCATAGTATTAATTCAAATTTAACTGTAACGATATCTAGTTTTATTGTTTTATCGTATACGTACTCCTTTATATTCATTGATTGTCTCTGTTTTTATTGTTATGTTTGTGTTATTTTATATTCAGCTATTCAGCTATTTTCGCTGCAAGTATGTGATTAAACGTTCAGTTCAGTTCACTTCAGTTATTGGTCGAAAATCGTGATTTTTTCACACCCCCTTGCATTCGACGCCCCCATTAGGCGGTCCTCGTCGGAATACTGCCATCCCGTTTGGTACGGGAAAATTAGAATGGTGGGGCTACCCGAAGGTGAAAATTGAGGATATGTATAACCGTTTAGACTAAATACCGGCGTGTGACAGACGGACAGACAGCATAGTCCGCGCTCTGCATACGCGTCGCGCGGTAAAAACTAAAATATTAAAAAATCATTATTGTAGCATGATCTCTCCCATATAAACCAAGAAATTTGGGTATAAAAATGTCACACGGTTGTCGATAAATTGCATTTTGTCCGGTGGGGTATTTTAATTTGAGCCACCCTGTATAGCTCTATCTTGTACCTTTTTTGGGTTATTTGACGTTGAATAATATCGTGACCTTGAAATCTGGGTTAGAGGTCGCTCAAGGTCATACAAACTGGTACCATTCGAAAGTTTGGGTCCGGTTCCGTATTCGCCTTCCATCGTAACTATGGCTCTATCTTGCATCGTTCCCGAGATAAAGCGAGATATTGGTCGAAAATCGTGATTTTCTCATATCCCCTTGCATTCAACACCCCCGTTAGGGGGGTTTCCGTCGGAATATTGCCATCCCGTTTGGTACGGAAAAACTAGAACGGTGGGGCTACCGGATGGTGAACAAATTTTGAGGACATATGTAATTGTTTCGACAGAATACTGGCGTGTGACAGACGGATGAACGGACGGACGGACATCATGCCACGGCATAGTCCGCGCTATGCATACGCGTCGCGCGGTAAAAACCGGTCAGACGGTACAATTCTGAGTGCGCGAATGGCTCCCACTTTGACACATGAAAATAATTCACTGCCACTGACTACAGCCAGCCCCGTAGCCATGCAAGGGGGAGTCGGTCGGAGCGGTCGGGGCTAAAACGTCAACTTTTCCGTCGATTGTTCCAATGCTAACATCTTGAATACCATCCGTCTACGAAATAGAATTAATACAACTGAGTAGACTTACTATGTAGAATGTAGATTCGATCTTTGACCACAAAGTAACGTCATCAATCATTATTATTTTAAAAATCGAGGTTTCCCCAAGACAGCCATTGGGAACTCCAATTTTCAAACCCTGAAAAAGGTCCAAAATCTGAGAAAAACGACCCCCCAATTACCAGAAGGCTGGCTACGGGCCTGACAGTCAAAAGTAATTAACTAAACATGCTTATAACATAACGGTATAGCGGCACACGATCTCGAGTAGGATGTCATCGTCACCTGCTGAAGATTACTGAGTGAATGGCGAATGGCTTCAGTAAGTAACGTCTTGTTCAAATACACTTCATTGGCTGCACGTCGACTTCGAACGCCGCTCAGCTCATCAACACACTGCCTTTCAACGTGCTCTTTATTCACTCTCGCGATCACTTTAACGCTGCGGCGAACACAGACGCAATTCAACAAATCAACACACTACAACACACTACAAATATATAGGCCTAGGAACAGTTAAAAGAACATCCATAACTCGTAAGAAAGCATCTATATATTCTCTGCAAGTCAGTGGCGTCACCGGGATTTTGGTTTAGGGACACAGCCGCAGATAGACTTACTTAAATTTACTTAGTGTGATGAGTTAACCCTTTACAATGCAAAGGCAATTACAATGCCACATCAAATAATATGAAGTTTGTACACTGGCCATTGATGGGTGGGCTGTTACATTTGGTACAGCGAAGAGGAACCTGGGCGGGCTGCGGCCCTGCCCAGTCCCCTCCTTGCTGTACCAAATGTAACAGCCAACACATCAACGGCCAGCGTATATACCAATCACCGTATTGCTGTATAATGGTCCGTTGCTCTGCACGGTTTTAATGTGCCCACTAAAAGGTTAACGTGTGCACTAAATATCATTATTCTTTATGCCTAGGATAGTTATTTTTGTGAGTTAAAAGTGCGGAACTAAAGTCAAGTAAGTAAGTAAGTAAATAAATAACTAACTAACTAACTAATGCTTATTTGCATATAGATCTATACACAATCGTGCACCACAGAAGTGTCTTGCAGAGTAGTGGGGTAAGTGGCTCATTGCCCCTCAGCTGGTGACGTCACTGCTGCGAGTCTGCATATACGTCAATCACTGCAAAGAACTCACGTGGCAGTGTCATCAGAAATCAGCGGATAACCCGACGCAATGTTGACGAATTCCGGCGACGTTAGTTCAAAACCGACTTCGTCAGTCACACTCCAAGGAGCAGGCCTGAACAAACAGTCCGAACAGAGATGAAATATACTAAGCAGAATCAGTCACGAAGCCAATCTGACAAGTCTCATAAAACACCAAAATAAAACGCGGCAAACGCGCAAATTGGTATAACAGTTTATCCGTTACCTTTTAAGTATCGCATAGCAGCACTGTTGAGCATTGGCGATGCAGTAGCTATTGATACTGTAGACAATCCATTGAAAGAACATCTCCAACGATCCCAACATCTGTCATTTAATGCGAACACACAGCTGCTATATTGTGACAAAGTCATTCAGTATTACTCAAAAGAAAACAATCACGTATGCATGCAATCACCTGTTTCATCTACACCGTTAGGAATTATCTGAAACAACTTTACGACAATATGCGACATATGTTAAGACGTCAGCTATAAAATGGGAAAGACACTCGGAATATCATCCTTGAATTCTTGAAAAAAATCTACGAATCGACTACTTACGAGATGTAAGGCACAACTGTTAGATAATAATAATAATAATAATTATAATAATAATAACATATCTACCGAGGGTCAAAAATAATAATAATAATAAACAGACACTTCAAAACGCACAAATAACAGCGAGGCGCGTGCGGTGACAATCACGCAAACAATGACGCCTTGAGCAAACACTTGAACTGTTCGAGTGTCAGTGATGAGTGCCGTAGCCGAGCTGGAAGAGTGTTCCACGAGGTAGGACCAGATGAACAGAACGCCCGAGGGCCCAGGGAAGCAGTGAACGATCTCGGTACAAAAAGTTTGTTGTCCTCAGAGGAACGGAGGTGTGGTCGACCAGATAAAGTGGACAAGAGAACACACGCTCTCGTCAGATATTCTGGTGCCAGACCATGTAGACACTTGTACACCAGTAAAGCAAGTTTAGACGACGAAACAGCCTACCTTTATGACGTCAGGTTTGGCCAGAAGCAGCAATGCGCCTTCCATTTTTTCATCAGGATTTGCTGCAAAAACAGCAGAACAATCCGCTCTATACGCATACGTGATTCAATAACATTCGAACAGTTCCTCAACACATTAGGCACTGTCGCGGAATGTCGCCTGCATGATAATTACAAAAACATGACGAGTAATAATTACAAAAAACATGATAGGTAATCAAGAACCTTACACTATAGTACATTTACATTTACAATTACAATTACCACACATAAACAGTATTAAACCTCAAATTACACAAGTGTTTAACAGTGCTTATAAATTTAACACATAGGCCTTATACGTATTATTTTCCGTACGTGAACGCTAGTTTTCTAAAAGCATTTCAAATGCTGCTGCGTAGTTGAGTTCCGTTACAAAAATTACTGATTACAAACCTCGACATGACCTGTTGAGGTTGCAGAGCTGAAGTTGAACGTTGTCACCAACACACTGAGATGGAACGAAGCATGTTCGGAATCTCTGATAGACGCCCGGATCGCAGATCCTCGAACACGGTCCAAACTCCGACCAAGGTCCCCATCCATTCGGTAGTGTGGAGATATTCGTCCAGTCGCTGACGGTTGTCATGTCGCTCTCAGTCGACAGCTGGACAACATTAATGGAAACGTCGATGCTCCTGCTGATGGAACGGACTGTAGAGACGTGAACAGCCTCGGCGGTACCAGTGAGAATGCCTACAAACTGTGGTGGCGGTGTCAGCATCACAACGCCGAAGTCCGTTGCCGCTAAGTGGACGCCATCAGTGACTGCGTGGCCTTTACTGAACACCGTGCCGCTCGGAAAGCCATACAGTTTCACTCCAAGAGTTTCGTTGTGGCCGAGCTCGCGCACCGACCTCGCGTACACGAAGATCTCCAGCGGCATGTTCACGGACGTGGTATTATGATAGGAAATTTCGAGTATCGGCGGCTCTACAACTTCATAACTCTTGGTACGGCAGTCCTGGCCGACGTATTCCGACGTACATCTACACAGACCGGACGGCAGACAGTCGCCGTTTCCTGAACAGTTGTTCGGACACGACGTCTTTATGATCACCGTGAAAATGTCGCTGGTGCCAATCCGCCCGACATTGCCGACGTTGTCTGACGCCACGGCGGCAAGTCTCACCGGTTGATTGACTGGCAAGTTCTGCAACACTACCGCCGACTGGTTGATTCCCACCCTGAACAGACTCAGCTCTTCGGCGTCAGATACGCGGAATAGGTCGACATTTCGAGTTCCAGATCCGGTGTCACTGGTGTCGAACTGCAGAAGAACTCCACCCGAGTCTTGCGTCGCATTGACGACGACCGTCGGCGACGATCGATCCACCGTGTAGAAGATGGGCGGCGTGTGGATCGGCGGATTTTCGTCGAATACGATACTCGCGTTCTCGTAGATTTTTGACAAATCGGCCACGTCTCGTTTCATACCGATCCGGAAAGTCACGTAACCCTGGCCGGTAGTGCCGTTGTTTGGCGGTAAAAATCCGGCGTAAGGGTCGGTCGGAGGAAGGCCAGTCATTTGATCGATCGACTGGAACAGCCAGACCGCCTCAGAGTTTGCGACGTCCAGAGAAGCCTGGATAAAGACGAAGTCGCCTGTCTGTTCCTGAACGTCTACCAACTGTTGATGGAAGTACGAGTTAAACTTAGTGTCCAGCATAAATTCACCGAACCCAAAACTTCCCAGTCTGAAGCTGCTGAGATCCACGTTGTCGTTAATCGGACAGTTGATGGTTACTTTTTGCGCTGCGGCCGTCGCATTCGGTTGGTTCTCAAATCGGATTTTGAATTCCATGATCAACAACGGGTGGATGAAGTTGCCGTCGCCATAGCCAGCGGGTCCAAGAATGTCATTTGGATCTCTGGACACCACCCATTCGATAATATAAGGAACACCTGCTGGTGTGTAACCTATGATTTTGCCAACTGTTAACGTCGTCCAAACTGACAGACCAGCCCGGTCAAAAGGACTTATAAGCTCACGAAATTTGTGTGCAGGTACGTTAAATCTTTCTTTGTTCCACCAAACCCTTGAATTCTGATATCCCAGCATCTTCGTCGGAAACACGTTCAGCAAACCAGACAAAATGCCTTGAGTGTGCGAGAATTCAGAACCTTCTATTTTCGACTGTAGGTAGCTTCCGGTGTAACCACCTGCAATTGAGATTCCGGTTGAGATAACTGCGGCACCGCCAACTCCGATACCAACGATGGCAGCGCCGGTGGTTACCGCTGCACCAGATACGGCTCCGTTGACAACGGATCCCGCAAATCCGGCAAGAGTCCCTTGATTGCCGTTCTGTATAACGTACGACACGCCGCTGATGATGCCCCCTATAAGAGCCCCAGCAGCAATAACCGGCAGTATGCGACCGGACGGATCTTTGTAGAACAGCGGATTGTTGTTGCCATAAATGTAAGGGTTTGTTGGGCTGCCCTCGTACAACAAAGGATCAAGTGACAGAAAGCGACCGTGTTCTGGATCATACAGTCGGCTTCTCATGCACACAATGTCACTGGTTAGATTATAGGTATGAATGCCGTATTGGGCAAGATACCGAAACGAGTTGTCATCATTTCTGGACCCGCTTATTTGTACCCCGAATGGATCATATTCATAAGTGGACTTAACCTCGCCAGTAGCGTCAGTTGTGTGAACTGTTGAGCCATCCCCGTCAAAGAGGTAGTATACAGCATCAATCACGTCACTATGCGTACTGGTAATTAAACCGAATTCGAGTCCATAATATGTAAATACCGGCTGTCCACCATTAGAACTCTCGGCTATTATATCTGAACCAAATACTCCAAAAGGATCCACCAGGTATGTTACATCAGAGCCATCAGAACACGTTTTCATCGACAATGTTCCAAAATTATTGTAGCTATAGTTGCAAGACAGTTTGGTAGTAACGATATGAATGACACGATCTTCGGCGTCAAATACGTACTTCTCAACAACAGTTTCTGTTTCTAGTTTCGTTCTCTTTTCAACCAAATTTCCCCTTTTATCGTAAGTGAAATTATGCACGTCGCCGTATCGCACATATTGCAGCATGCTGTTGCTGTAGTATTTGTTGGTTGAATTAGACGACGTTCTGCTGGCTCGATTCATTTCAGCATCATACTGGATGGAACTGTACCCCTTTCTTGTGGAATTCCACGCTATGAGCTGGCCAATGGCGTCATATTCGTAAGACACATAGTCACCGTCCGTTTCCATACTAGCTCTGTATCCAAACTCGTTATATGTATATCGGAAAAATGAGAGAAGTGATCCATTAGCCGCGTAATTTCTTACCTCACTTAGCTGTAATAGCGTATCGTCGTGAGTATATTCAGTATACATACCATTTCCCATCTGTTTTCGAGCCAGTTTCGAGTTAGAACCATACTCAAATGATACAATCACTAATCCTTTACCATCTACCATTGTCGACAATCGGTGCATCTGGTCGTAGATATACGTTACGTTGTATCCATTAGATGACACCAATGAAATCCGCTGGAGATATTTATTATGCCTGTAACTGAGCGATGTACCGTCAGGATAGACCACAAGTGAAGGCAGACCATCCGCATCATACTCCACCTTAGTTGTACCAGATGGCGAATTTATTTCGCTTACCTGTTGCCTCATGTTGAAAGCATACCTGTACGTGGCATCCGCTGTGCGTTTTACCGTTGGCAACGAATTGACGTCGTACTCGTACGTGGTAACGGAACCATCCTGGGCAGTGAATTTCAATAGATTTCCGACCGCGTCGTATTGCATGATATCGGTAGTGTCGTCACGGTAAGTTAGGTTCAGTGGCGTGCCATCAGCGTCGTAGCTAACACGGTAGTATGCCGCTTTGCCCGTCGAGCCAATAGAGCCGATCTCACCGTTTTTCCCAAAAGTAAGCGAAGTACTATCTCCGTTGGCGTCTACGATGCCGACAGTATTTGTTCTGTTGTCGTATCGCTGACGCAGCTTCACATCATCGCCGACGACTACAGTGACAGAGTCTGAGCGTCGGTCGTGGACGTAATGTACTGGTAAACCGGACGCTGTCGAAGTCTGAATCAAAGCGCCGTCGAAACCATGCACGTAGTAGCTAGAGACATTCGTAGGCAACACCGTAACGGTCGAACTACCGTCGCAACTCTGTTGTCTCAACACCGACTGAACAAGAGTATCGTCCATGTATACCAACGCAGAGTTTAGCCACCGCTTGTCATCGTACGTAAACGTAGTACGAGTGCCGCGACCATTTTTCCAGACAGTAAGGTCACCATTATCATTGTAGTTGTACTCAGTGATGCCCACAGCGTCTGTAACCTGTAGTAGATATCCGTCATCAGAATAACTGTACGACACGTTTGTAATGACCGATCCACCCTTCCAGAGCTCAGTGTTTGCTATGTATCCATGGCTGTCGTACTGGAGCCTGATTTGACTACCACTTGTATGAATAAATCTCTCTGGTTTGTTGTCAGCATCATATGTCACTGCTATTTTGTCCCTGCCTGAACTGTCCGTCAGGTGTTGCAATCGGCCGGTTGATTTATCAAATGTAAATATAAAACTGCCCTGATAATAAAGAAGGTTGGAAGTGTTTCGTACAATCTGGTCACCAGACAGTCGAGAACTCCAGTAAACCGAATTATCGGAGTCTGTGGAGGCGAACAGATATTGTTGTCGACCTTTAATAAGTAAAATTGTTCGACGCTGGTCTACGATCTTGATGTCAATAAGACCTGAAGTCCAGCCTCTACCAAACCGACCAGCTGTCAATCGACTAGTGAGAGAAGAACTGTAAGTTCGTTCGAGAGCAAGAATGACAGAATCAGATAAATTTTCGTCGGACACGTCGACAGACTGAGCAAGTACGAATGTCGGGACAGTGTTATCAGCTATTTCCACGAGATGAGTCATTATACCACCAAGTGTATACGTAGATAAGTAATGTTGAGAGATGAAATGTCCCAATCGGTAGTAGAGATTATTTGGAGCGTTGCCAAGACACAACTGAACGTTTCCCCAGATCTGGTCCCAAACATCGCTGGGTAGGTCACTTGGCCGTAGATCGTCCCTCCACTGTGCAATGATGTCTGCCAGAATACTATCAGACACAATCCCGGCAATAATTGGCATTTTTCCATCTACACTCGCCTGGAAACTGAAAGACACCTGATATGTAGTTCTAGGTGGAATCACCGATGATGGTCTGTTTCGTTCGAACGGTAAAAAGATAATCCTATTAGACCACGACATTCCAACATTTCCTAAAGTAGGCATAGCTACAACGCCTTGCGCGCATGAAAGCAATAAGATCGGATTTGGGATGTCTGAATATCCGATATTGGATGCCACTACATTAGCAACTGCAACTGAGCCCAATCGCACAACGGCATCACCTTTAATTTCAATTTCTGCCTTGCCTGGAAGTGCCAAGTGTAATACTTCAACGGCAGCCTCGAGTTGAACTTCTTCACCTTTCTGTTGATCCTGCAACGTCAACGAATAGTTTCCATCGATGAGACCCGACACACTGAGTGTACAGTATGCCTCCTCGGGACTGAAGCGATCTACGTCTGAAGAACAGACAACAGTTACATTTAATGACCCGACTAGACAACAGTGAAGACGGTATCCGAACAAAGTTCCAACAATCCGCAGCGTAGCGGACCCGACTGGAGAAATTACAGTCGGAAATACTGAGTCGATCTCGAATTTGGCGATTCGTCCAAGGACGACGATGTCATAGTGTTCTGGAACAACGACTGAACTGCCGCTCTCTATGAGCACATAATAAAAACCAGGCTTGACGAAAGGTATACTTATTACCTGTTTTGTTATGCCAGGTTTAGAAGATGCAAAGTCATAGATGTTGGTCGACGGCGGAGAGGAATGTCTGACGTACAGCCTGTGGTAAGCAAACTGGTAATCAGTCTTCAACATCACGGTGACAGCTGTACCAACTAGCAAATCAACCAAACGAAATACTAGTTGCTGATTTGTACGCATAGACACTGTCTTTGGTTCATTGAGATAAATAACTGGAGGACTTACGGATAGGTTAGCAACGCTAACGCCAATGTTGTTTACCAGATTGACATCTTTAACATTGGAACGTGTTCGGACGATTGTCTTGTAGTCACCGACAGCCACAGGAGGAACAATGGCGATTGTCGACTCTTGGCTGCCACCACGTTGTGTATAGCTAAACGGCCCACAGTTCGGTTCTGTCAGTGCACTGTCAGTCACGTCCCATATGTCGTCAGCTGATAGATACACGGAATCACATCTGTATCCTGACACCGCCAGACTTCCGTTGTTAATAACATACCATCCGAACCTCACATTATCCCAATACGTCACGTTTGCCTGTGAAAATACCACATCTATAACCGTCAGATCCACGGCTGGAAGAGAAATTACGGTGAGGAGCTTTACCACAATATTGTTGTCATTATCGGATTCAACCAGCTGAGTACCTGCATTCACCAAAATAATCAAATAGTGGGACGACATGCCAAGGTCGTATGGTATACTGACAAGTAAATTCTGCGTGTAGTTCTGGCCAACGGCAAGAACAGACGGTCTTTCCGATGATTTAAGAGCTAAGTCGAATGGATCAAGAAGGTTGTCCTCACTGAAATAGACGACGTCAAACCATGTCCCGGATGCGGTTCTATTTCCAGAATTTAACACCATAAATGACACGTTGTATACATTTCCGGATTGCACATAAGTTGGAATATTTACTGGAATAACTCTAAGGTCGGGAAGCGGTCCGGTATCTATCACAAACGGTGAGCTGGCATATATGGAGTCAGCTAATTCAAGTCGCCCATTAACATCAGCTGCAACATAGGCATATGCAACCTGGCTGGTGTCGGCTAGAAATGGCACGTCTCCCACAAAGTTGACAACATAACTTCCATTGACAACCAGTGCCCTGTTTTGGATCATCGACGAGACAAGATATCCGCCACTGATAATCTGGCTTGCAGTGACGTGCGGTCTCGTGGCTACGTATAAAGCATCAGTCCAGCTTGACAATGGAATATCAGCGTGTCCTTCGTTGCGTACTTCGCACTTTAGCGACAGTGTCGTCCCACTGAGATATGTGACATTCTGTGGCAGTGTACTGCAATTTACTACCAGTACAGCACCCGGTTCCGGTGGTATATAAACAGACTTTGACCAATGAAGAACGTTGTTTGACTCAGCAGTCCCTTCCGGCAGAGTCTCAGAAATGTCAGCGCGAACGTACAGCTGATAGTATCCACGAACTGCTGACGGTACCACCATGGATACTGATGCTGAGTAATCTTCACTGGATAACAATTGTTTCTGTTGAGAAACCTCAGATTTCATAACAGCGTTGCCAATGCCATCGTCAATTAGAACCTCATCAGTCCAATTAGCCGACGTCTGCATGGAGTTACCTTTATTAGATACAATATATTTTACAGTCAGTAAACGAGATGTCTTGATGACTGCTATGGTGTAGTTGGCTGTCATTACTGCAAGATCTGCAGATGGAGGCAAGGAGACTATAAAATCTCGCGTCTTCATATTATTGGCAGTGTTAGTCTCGAGTGACGACGATGCTCCAATACCAGTACTAAGAGTAAGGCGGTACTGTCCTGCTCGATCTTCTGGAATCGTTAGATTTGCATACTTTCTGTAAAATCCTCCTGGTAACAGCAGTTCTACTGCAGCTGGAAAGACTAAAGATGAAACCAGCCTGCCATACAAGACAAGATTAATCTCATCTTTCCACTCAAACTCGGCACTTAGATTGCCATTGTTCACAACCAGCCATTCAATGGATGCAACTGATCCAGCGTATACATGTCTGCTTACAGTAACGTTAGCCAGGACGAGGTCAGATAGTCGTCGGCGAATTCTTACAGACCCCAACGTAAGTCGATTATTTGATCTATTTCCGTCGTTCACCGTGCCGTAATAATCGGCAACATATATAACACTGAATTCGCCAAAATAAACGCGTGGAATATAAACTGCTGCATTCCAAGTTATGTACGAGTGATCCGCGATAGAAGACAAACGCACCACGTTTGTACTAATCGGCGTAGCACCTGTCAAAGCTTCAGAGACCGTGACAAAAAGGCCGTCAATCCATGATGTTCTCTGAAAACTTCCTTGTCCCACATTGGTCACCGTTACGTTGTAGAGAAGATAATTACCCGTTGTATTTTCAAAAACAGTCGCTCTACCGGAGGTGACCGACAAATCAGGCAGTCGCTCAAACATGTTGACACTTGTGCATCTCCGATTGTTAGCCTTCTGGTTATACTCGAAAACAGCATTGTTCACATCGGCCACAATGCAAACGCGGTACTCGTCGTTCGGCAGGACTGGGATGATGTACCTGAATTCAATAGCGTAAGAAGTACCCGGGAGAGGATACTGGTCAAATACACTTCGCTCATCATAGTACACCTGCCGACTAGCAGAGGATATGATCAATGCATCTTTCCAAACGGACTCGAACGGTGCGCCTGCTCCACGATTTTGCACAACTGCAGATATTAGCAGTAAATCGCCCGTGTATGCTGGACTTGCAGCTACTACGTTTTCGACGTACAGGTCTGGATAAGGAGACAGAATGACGTTTATCGCGATTGCGCGAGCATTGTCGTTCTCATCCAGTCCTTCGAAGATTTCACTGTAGGCATCTGTCCGAACAATGAGTGAAAAGTTGCCGTATTTTCCTCCGGGAATTTGTAATGACGATGTAGAAACTCTGTAGCTGCTTCCAGACGCGAGTACACCGGAGTGTGGGACGACAGCCAGCAACGTATCTGTCGAGTCCCAGTGCTCGTCTGAAGACATATACACTGCATCGTTCCAGTTAGCCTTCCCCGTGATTCCAAGCCCCTCGTTCACCACAACCCAGCCGCCGGATGCCATTTTGCCGGAAAATATATTTCCAGTTACGGAAACCAACGACACTCTCAAATTAGGAGGCGGAGTTAACTGAACCTGCATACTTTCTGGCGAGCGGAGGACATTGTTATCTCTGGAAAAGTCGTCAACGTTGTGGTAAATGTCAACTTCAACGAAAACGTAAAAGTGTCCAACGTCATCTTGCGGCAACTGTATACTGCCACTGCCTTGATATCCGTCGTTCGGATCAACATAGCGCTGTACACACTTCCTCCAGCGACGAACTGCATTTTGGAATACTTCAGACCTGCCAATGTATATGGCGTCACATATCCGTGAAGTTGACAGGCTCGTGCTGACATTCCCAATGTTCCTTACAGTCCATGTCACCATAAGTGACGAACCGGAGAATGCAGTTGTTGGGATATTAATGTCCGTTATAGTCAGATCAGCAAACGCCCGGGTTACAAAACCCCAGACTGGACCAGGAATATAAGATCCCCTCACATTGTACACAATTTGCCACAGCATCCTAGTGTTGGCAGGATATGCATCAACAGGGCGATAGACTCTGTAATAAGTAACTGCTGATGGAACATCGGGCCTGTTATCGCCATGTCGCCAAATGTATAGCCTGTATGTCTTTGATCCTGGATAATTTGGCCAACTCACAGACTGAAAAAGTTCAACATTTGTCTGCCCGTTGTCAGGAAAAAGCGGATTGCTTGGTTGGAGGACATATATGGTCTGAGGAAACTGAACTTCATTGCCACAGTCGTCCGCAATGATCCAACGTCGAGAAAGAGTCACACCACACAAGCTAACTGGAGGATGACTTGCAGCATTAATGGTGATGTTCCGACCACACTGGCTTGTAACGTTCAGAAGCGTGATGACATAGCTGGGTACATTTAACTTCTCAACCTCGCTGCATGCAATGTACAGCTCATCAGAGGCGCCCACCTCCGGCGGCACCACATCAAGGAATGAGATCGTCTGATTATATTGACCCACGTTTCCAGCTCGATCTTGAACTGCCCACGTTCGCAGTGTCTGGCAGTTGCCAGTGGAACGATCGAAAAAAGTAATCTGCAGATCCTTGTCGATGTTGTCACTGTAGGTCGGAGTCTGAACGGCTGGCGGGAAGTAGTTCTCTCCACAGCGGATCATGATGTTTGGGATGCTGTCAACCACTGGCGGCTCGACATCAACAGTAAACCGGTAAGACACAGCATGGCCAATATTGCCGACTGCATCAACAGCAAATGCGGAGAACAGATATTCCCCATTAACAAGATTTCTCCTAGAGTACGACGCTCCACACTTGCTGTAAACACTTGACTGGTCGACCAACTGCAGGGAACAGCTGATCGTGCACGGAGTGGCGTCAGTGCAGGCGAGAAGGAAGAAGACAAACGTGCCGTTGGTAGCTGAAGCTGGGGTCGTGATGAATCGCAGTGCTGGAGAGCTGCGATCAACGAACCACGTGTGTCGGTACTGCGCCGCGTTTCCGTACTCATCACTTGCCTGTACAAACAGCGTGTAGTGGCCCTGCGAGTCAAGGTTGTTGAGCGTCACCGAGAGGTTACAGGTGAGAGAGAAGGTAGACTGCGGCGACTGGACGGTGCAGGTGCTTATTGCGGGCACGTCGTACTGCCACGATATCGTGACGTCAGCGCCGCTATACCGAGGAGCTGCGCTGAATGTCAACGCGGGTGGCAGAAAGCGCGGCAAACATGATGCCCCGAAATAATTCGGAGAACACTGGTCGCACAGAGCTCCTGACCAGTTTGGACCATCACAGTCGCACAAACCTACAATTCACAGTGTTCATGACAATAAGATATAAGGTGATAATGACAAGGTTTACTGACTCTAACAAGTGTATAGGATTCGGAGACGATACGAAAGCCGCCGCTCGTCAACGCCTAAAGTGCATTAAAACAAAAAAATTAAATATGACGAAAAACGATTTTCAATATGGCGGATGGAATTCTTACACCCTGCAATGTGGCATTTGGCTCTGGAATCGTGACAATGAGTTCGCCAAGTGGCAGCACCTTGCAATGTGATACGTGGCTCTGGGATGACATCCCACTGAATTCGCCCAAACGTCCGCCATATTAGAATTCTAGATCTGGTTTCGATTTCGACCAGATCACCGCAGTCGACATGTCATTCTGCACCAGTCTCCGAAATTTTATCCAAATCGGACCACACTCGGCAGAAAAAATGACGTCATGTCGATTTTCAAGACGGCGGATCTCAGCCATCTTGGATTTTAGGGTCCAATAATGGGTTCTTTGAAAAGCCAATGTGCGACTTCCTATAGGTCATCATAGCTCTAAATTGCTTATTTATTTCTTTGAGAAAATCGAGTTATTTTGCATTTTGGCGACAGACAGACAGACAGACAAACAGATGGACAGCACCGATCCACTAAGCCGCTCTCGCTGCCGCGAGCGGCGGCTTAATAAACGGCAATGATAATAAACAAGAAAAACTGCCGAGAATACGCCCACAGAATTGGAACATTTTGGTCTGAAATAAATCAGACTATATGCAGCGGAGTTAATTACGGACAATTTACGGACACACATAAACATCTACAGATCCACAGCGTGACGCCGTGAAAAATAGTACCAGCTGGCGGGTAGTACCCGGCAGGGATTTATTCAGACCTCCGTGGGTTACAGTCATGAGATTTTTAATGAAATTATTCAAAACAGCAAACAAGGACATAGACGAATGTCGCTCCTTCTGTAACTTTCCCTTGCCAACCGAAATGCTAGAGACAAAAAGCAACAAATTCTGTAAGAAATTTAAATGTAACAAGAGCATGCTGATCTATTTTAATATCAGTGTTAGCTAAACGTTTTTCCTTTAATGTAATAGTAATAGTAATAGTAATGTACAGCTCATCAGAGGCGCCCATCTAATAGTAATGTCACTGTCATACTGTTGCACACTTTTAGTTAAGTTAGTTAGGTCACATCACTGTTCGTTTGCTGTCTGTATTTTTTTCTTTCTTTTATTTCTGTAACCAGTCATGGTGAATAAAGATGTTCATGTTCACAACTCCCCGGTTTTTATGCAACAACCCCTAACATTATACATATACACTGTGTCTCGAAAACACCGGACCGCTACAGTTAATATGACAACTTCACCAATTAACAACAGTTACTAATTATTTTTGTGTAAGAAGAGACCTTATTCAATTCTCAAGTGATGTGATAAAAAGTTTTTAAATTGGCTTAGAACCAGCTGCGTGGTTTCCACAACAACACTAGAGACTTGACACACCCGAACAGCGAACACGTTTAACATATCAACACTTAACAGAAACCGCTAACAAACTGTTTTGTCGACTTTTATTGGAATAGCGCAAAGGTCAAATTTGCGGTGGAATAGATAGGCCCTATACACAGCAACATTCAAGTAAGTAAGTTGGTAAGTAAGTCACGGTCATATCAATGTGTGACCCCTTGGTTTTTGCTTACGCCCCGCGATATGAAATCCTGTATAAAACTCTGATACGCGGGGCCAATAACAATAGAGGTTTATTTTGTTTTGCTTGGCTGATGTCAAATGTTGAAAACGTATTTTCGCGTACGTATTTTTCATACGTTGTATTTTGTCGATGTCGTCAAGCTTAGCCAAAAGAAAAGCAGTTAAAAACCACGCGCGGTCATATGATGCCCCCGCCGATGCGGTGTAATCAGAGTTGGCACGAAAATATCAATGATATATATATATATATATATATATCATGATAGTATCAT
>Ga0209149_1000516_pt1 | contig 16318 bp, 11 predicted proteins | sample WorMetTyACAVOLI2_FD_187423 | JGI IMG/M metagenome (GOLD analysis project Ga0209149, IMG submission 187423) | Marine gutless worms symbiont microbial communities from Max Planck institute for Marine Microbiology, Germany - Olavius algarvensis... ... | reverse complement strand
CTAGCCATATCTAACTCGTCGTTATCTACCTGGTGGCATCAACCTTGTTGTCTAGCCATATCTAACTGTCGTCATTATTTACGTGGTGGCATCAACGTTGTTGTCTAGCCGTATTTAACTGTCGTCGTTATCTACCTGGTGGCATCAACCTTGTTGTCTAGCCATATCTAACTGTCGTCATTATCTACCTGGTGGCGTCAACGTTGTTGTCTAGCCATATCTAACTGTCGTCGTTATCTACCTGGTGGCGTCAACGTTGTTGTCTAGCCATATCTAACTGTCGTCGTTATCTACCTGGTGGCATCAACCTTGTTGTCTAGCCATATCTAACTGTCGTCGTTATCTACCTGGTGGCATCAACCTTGTTGTCTAGCCCGTATCTAACTGTCGTCATTATCTACCTGGTGGCATCAACGTTGTTGTCTAGCCGTATCTAACTGTCGTCATTATCTACCTGGTGGCGTCAACCTTGTTGTCTAGCCATACACATGTTTAATCAAGTACATCATTACATTGTCCTGTCAAGACGACCAGAGTGGTATTGTTTATGGAAATGTGTGTTTATTTTTTTTCTTTGTTACCATATTATGCAACAACAGTTCCAGTTCCAGACAGCAACTGAAACTGTTGTCACGAAACTGTCAAAACTGATGGGCAGTGAGTCCGGGATCATGCCATTGTATTCACTGTGTGGCATCACCCTGCAATGATTCGAGCATTATGCCATTAAATTTTGGACAAAAATTTAGACCACTGAGTCAAAAACTGTGATATATCATTTTAGGACACAAATTTGCATGGTGTACTGTAGAAGGGGCGAGGTTTGCTGTGCCTGCACCACAGGTAAAGCGAATGTGGATTTGTATAGCGCCTCACTGCAAACACACCTCTAATGTGCTATTGCTTCTTGTACACTGTTAAACTAGTCCTCAGCTAGGCACCAGCCCATACTGCAGAAGCACAGATACAGGCTAGAGTATTACAAAATGTACCTGTTTACTCCCCAACTTTTGCTGGGTACTCATTTATCTACCCATGTAGCGATGGCTCAGCCTGAATAGAGCTGGGTGCCTAGTCTGCACTGAGATGGTTTACCTTTCTAAGAAGTTCACCCATCCAGGCACTTGTTGTCATAGAGTAACTACGTTGATTGAGACCAACGCATCCTTTAAAAGTTTATTATATGAAAGTTAAAGGTAATTGTTTAGATGAAATATAAATGCCATTGGCCGGCGACAATTGAGATGTGGAACAATTGATATCTTAGCCACTGAGTTGCTGTTTTCATTGTTTAAATGGTGCGGAGCAGCGATGAGAGATGACTCGGCATTGAGAATGTTGCTGTTTATAGTACAAACTGACTATGAATGCCAAGGAGCAGGCGAGTGACGACAGTAAGTCCCAGTATGCACTGGAGTTGCAGAAGACCAACCAGGCACAGCAAGAGCATTATGCATCTGTCATGCCTCAGATATTTCAGGTTTACTTTAGTGTTTACAATCACTGTCTGCCTGTCGTGACCTGCAAGGTCTGTGAGATTAACCCTTAGAGACTGCTCCAGGATTTGATTATCTAACGACTAGTGTCACAGCATTGAAGCAGTTGTTGTGTTCAGTAGTATTCATTAGTGTTGATGGGGATGACGTTTTGCTTGGAAAACTGGTGATATGGTCTGAAGTAAGTAAGTAAGTAAGTCTTAAATTTATATAGCGCATTACGCAACGCCTCTAATGCGCTAAGTGTCCAAGTGCATTCCGAAACAGATGCGTCTTTAGCATCTTACGGAAATTGTCGGCACTGAGCGACGGGTCTCAGAGGTCGTCAGGCAGCGCATTACAGGCCATCGGACCGGCGACGGAGAACGCCCGACCGCCGAGCGTGCTGCGACGATGTCGTGGTACGACGAGATGGAACTATGCAGTCTGACTGGATCTCTAGTCAGACTGCATAACAGTAACGCTGTCGTCCTTTTGGAGCTTCGATTGACATGACTCCATCGTCAGCGCATCCAGTTTCTACTGGTTATGACAACTTCAGTGATCTCGGCGTTCACTCGACACTGAGTCAGCGGCCACACTCGTACATTTGTTTGTCGCGTCGCGCATTTACTACTGCAATGCAGTACTGGCGGGTGCACCGAAAGTGACGACCAACAAACTGCAACGAGTGTTGAACGCCGCAGCCTGTGTGGTCAGCGGTACCCACCGAGGCTTGTCACAACTCCTCCATACCGAGCTACATTGGCTGGATGTTACTGAGCGAGTCGTGTACAAACTCGGCATCATGGTGTTCAACTGCCTTCACGGTCAAGCGCCTCCGTACCTCGTGGAATTGTGCCAACCAGTCACAAGTGTCGCATCACAGCAACATCTCTGATCAGCCACCCGACAGCTCCTAGTCGTACCGCGCCACCAGCTCAGCTCCTATGGCCGACGGGCTTTCTGTGTATCTGGTCCGTCAGTCTGGAATTCCCTGCCGGACAGCTTGCGGAATCCGACTATTGGCGGGAACAGTTTCAGACAATTCCTGAATACGTTTTTTGTTTGCAACATACTGATGCATTCAGCACATTAGAGGTTTTATGACGATGCGCTATATAAATCGACTTTTTACTTACTTACTCTAGGAATCTTTCTTTTTAACGTACAGCTCTGTACAGAAATTCACGTCGCGATCTCGTTGAGAAAGAAATGAATCGACTTTTCATATGTTGCTGTGATGCAAGAGCGACCCCGACCATTAGACAAATGATGTAATACTAAGTCTGTTGCACGTGAGAAAGGTTTAGTGGTCCACCCAGCACATAATTAGGTCATTTCGGTGATGGCTCAGTTACCTGTACTGTTATTGATGCACAGATAGTCTGTTTGTCTAGTGAGTAGTAAACTGTTAGTTTAGTTCGTTTGTTAATCGTCGGCACTACACTACACTACAGCGCAATACAGTACAGTAATAAAACTTGTGAAGCACCGTTTGTCACTCAGCTGTGACAAGTATAACAGTTAGAGTGTGTGTGTCAATTTTTGGAATATTTTGGTCATGTTACAATAAGTATGTAAATATTCATACGGTTATCCAACAAGTTTGGTATTGATTTTAACACCTTTATTCTTTATGGAGACTTTTATGACGACTTGTAGCAGTGGTATGTCCGGATACTGCTGCGCAGGTCCTAATGTCTGCTAGCGTCGGCAGCTGACGGTTGTATGATGTGTCATGGTACCATTAGCTCTTAGTGATCATCCGTGAGCCACTTGCTGCTGGTCACAAATCTGACTTGTGTAATCTGTGTTGTGACAAGTGTCGAGACGTGTAGCTTTACGTCATTACGCTTGCTTGTTTACAGCAACTTCAGGACATGGATGAAAAGAGAATCAACAAGGTGCAGAAGTTGATCGAGTCGTTGACAGACATTGAACGTGACACGATGCCAATTATGAGCAAGTGTATAGATGGCATGGCTGCAGCTGCTCACATGATTGACTGTAAGCAGGTGAGATCAGGTGACTGTAATTAATCTGCTGGGTAAAGTGAGAGCTGAGGATGTTCTCTGGCCTGATGTCACACAGACGTCATTGATGCACACTTGTGTCTGATTACATGTAGTTGTCTAATGTTGTTGGTTGAGTGATATCGAGGGCATCTTGCATGTAAAAATGCTGCTTCAGCCATCCTCAAACGTTGCCTCTGGGGGGGGGGCTGCCCGGCCTGCAGTGGTGGCAATAGCAGCAGCAGCATATCTGTTAAGAGTGTAGCTGTTGTTTTTCACTGGTGTCATACTTGCCGTCGTAAGTGCTGCATTTTTCACTGAGTTAAATCAATCAATCAATCAGAAGAGGATTAGAGTGACCAAAGTAACAAATGTTACTGTGAGACCACTATGAGTTGTGTGGCATATTAAGCCAGACTCTGTTTAATTAGCTTTTACATTAAACTCCACAACGACTTAACATCAGCTGACTTGTCCAGCACTCTAGAAGCAGCTTGTATCGCTCACTGCGCCATGCAAGCCGCCGTCGTTGTTACATTACGTTACATTAAGCATGTGTCTGTAAGAGTAAAAGCACGGAATATGGTTGTGAATGAAGATTGTTGGCATTTGTTACACCAAGAGGCAGGTGAAGATGACGTGGAAGGCAACAGATGACAGTGAGTTGAGAAGGAAGACACCGCAGTTTGTAGCTAATAACAAAGGATAATGAACCGATAACCAGTCTAATACTAGTGACGGTGACTAAGTTTTTCAATTAGTGTGCTTCGTGGTTTCCTGGAGTAAGGTCTGTTTGGCCTACTGTTGTTATGTGTTAGAGTTGTTATCGATGCATTGCAGGCCTTCTAATAACGCTGGTCATTTTCCTCAGATTTTGAACATTTTTAAGGGTTTGAAAATTAGAATTCCCAGTGGCTCGATTTTTAAAATGTTGACTGATGACGTTAATTTGTGGTCATAGCTCGAATCTACATGGTAAGTCTAATCGATGTTATTAATTTTATTTCATAGATGGACGATATTCAAGATGTTAGCGCTCGAGCAGTCGGTGGAATAGTGACCTTTTAGCACCGGGGAGGGGGTCGTCCAACCGCTCTGCCCCCCCCCCCCCAGCTACGAGCCTGAGAAGTCAGCTGTGTAGTGTACGGTAATGTGCAGGACTCACAGCTGGTGATTGAGCAGTACAAGACAGGATTTTTGCCACCGGGCGATGTGCCGTTTGAAGACCTGTCCGTCACCGGTGTCAGCGTCACAGCAGGCAACAGTGCAGTGAAAACAGACACAGTCCGAGGCACAGTGACTGGCCGGACAAGGAGGCGCACAGGCTTGCGTGCCTTGTTCAACCCAGCACGGGTCAGTTGTTTCACCTCTTGTAACTCTGTGTCATATAACGTAAATAAATACTGCTATTTATGATGCCACTGCTTTCGTCTGTTATGCTCCCATAAGTCTTTGCATGAAACCGTGTCACATTATAAATACCTGTCTGTCACTGGTGCCAGTGTGGCTTAGTGATAACACGTTGGACTTGATCAATGTAGTGACACTAGTCCAGGCTCAGTTAGTGACCGTTTCAGTACAGGTAAACCACCTCTGCACGGAACCAGGCACCCAGGTCGACTCAGCCTGAGCCATCCCTCCGTGGGTAGGCAACAATGAATACTGGCTGTGACTACGGCTGCCGCCAAGGAAGAAACGGCAAGTCCTGCGTAACAGTAGGTCCTGTGACTGGGACTGCTGGCAGACTGGCCTTTAGTCAGTTAAAGGTGCTGGCTGTTGACAGAGCCGGCCATCCGGCCGATGTACGTTGTATGCCAGCTACCCTCGCCGGCTCAAAGCATTGCAAAGGGGATGAGCTCCCTTGCAACGGACCTTACCTGTCTATGTACGTTGTATGCCAGCTCAACCCTCGCCGGCTCAAAGCATTGCAAAGGGGATGAGCTCCCTTGCAACGGACCTTACCTGTCTATGTACGTTGTATGCCAGCTCAACCCTCGCCGGCTCAAAGCATTGCAAAGGGGATGCGCTCCCTTGCAACGGACCTTACCTGTCTATGCGAATCTTCTGCTTCTTCTTCTGTCGCTGTTTGTTTTAGCTTAAGTCAAGAAAGAGGATTTGTCTATAGAAACTTTGGTAGAATGATTTCATGGCAACTGTCTCAAGGCTGTTAGATGTTAGGACCTGCAGCTGTAGAGTGTAGATCTTACACACGAGTTGCTTCCATTCATTAGCGGACATTTTTTTAATTTTACAGTGTTATTACCTCGTATGAAAATGTATGAGTGTGAAACTGGGTTCAACTTTGAACATATTTAGCAGCTGTCATTTCTGCTTGAAATGGACATGTCTACAAGGAGTTGAGCGTGTGACTGATGCTGTTGTGATTGACAGACGGAAGAACAGCGAGAGGATTTCGGTAATCTGCCTCCGACTCAGCAGCGCAAACAGTTGACTAGTAAACTGGAATCGCTAAATTCTGCACTCACCAAGGAAACATCTGAACGGTACTGATGATCGGTCTGATAGAGTTATGTGACTTTGTGAATGACTTATAATATTTAGTGTAGCAGTGTATAAGCAAAATTAAATAAGTTTGTGATAACTGCTGTTTGTGGCAGCGTTTTTGTGTGCCACCAGCCCTTCTGTGAGCAGTCCGGATTGGTTATTAGTCTGCGGAGCAGTATCTAGTTACATGCCAAAGAAAATACTGATTCTAAGTATCGAGAAACAAAATTTGTCTTTTGGTTAAATATTCTTTGCTAACAGCAATGTAAAGAGGACATCAGTAGCTGTTAGAACAGTGGGATTTGTCATTGAAGGTGAACGTCTCATTAAACGCTTGTGAGTAAGTAAAAATGTGCAGCAAAATGCTTGCGCAAGATGCTTCTTTGAAAGAAGATGAAGTCTTGAAGAGCTGGCGACGATGATCAATAAAATGTGTGTGAGATCTGTAACTTCGTTGATCTTTCAGCAAACTGCAACTAGATGTCTGCCACTGCAGTCAGTGGTGGCACCACCTGGTGAACGCTTACAAAGGTAGAAAGCAGGTGTGGTGTTGTTGTGTGATATGTACCTTTAGTACCTTAATCTTTTTGGATGATTTATTGACTGACAGAGTGGAATAAGAATCGTTGCTTGTTGGAGAGTGACAGTAGAGACATAATGCATTCATCTTATTTGGACCAGAAATGTGAAACTGACACTGAACTGTGATAACAATGATGATGATGATGTTGATTCTGCTGGTCATGATAGATAACAGTGACTGTCATGCTGCTGCTGCTGCTGATGATGATGATGATGATGATGATGATGATGATGATGATGATGATGATGATGATGATGATGATGATGATGGTGATGATATGCGTCACAGGGATGCACTGCTGAAGATGCAGGATGTTTACCGCCAGAACACGGCACTCGGCGATCCTGCCAGCCTCGATGCTCAGCTGGAAGAGAATGCCCAGAAGCTGGATCAACTGCAGAAGGAAGTGACAAAATACCAGGTACGCTCGTTATGATGCTGGTGTGCGTGCTAATTCTGATGTGACTGCTGGCTGCTGGTTTTCTATTTTTTCACATTAAGGGAACAAGTAAGTAAGTGATAAATTAAGATAAACTGACAATTCATTGTACCAAAAATTATTATATCCACAAAGAGGTTAGTTATGTGATCGGTGTCATTCTGTCTGTGTGTCTGTCTGTGAGCGGTATTACTGAAAAAGTAATGATCAATATTAATGAATTTGGTGTTATTTCTGGCCTGCCGATAGGAAGAACTCATCAATTTTTGTTGAGGCTCTGGTTGTGTGTATAGATTTTGCATCACTCTTCCATTTCCCTCAACTTTGCAGAATAGGGGATTGCATATATTTATTAACATTTCTCATGCAGTTACCTGTCGACTTTTACGAAGTGACTGATACGACAAGAGAATGAATCAACTATACAGGGTGGGCAAAAAAACTGGTCTGTTTTTGAAGTCAGATGACTTTGCAACGACTGATGATAGAAAGGTGTGCAATATATCAAAAGTTTCAGAATTTTGTCTAGAATGAACTGTGTAATTTGCATGTCAGTACCATTAAATATTCTTTGCCTAATTTGCATAAATCATCAATACCCCCAAAATCGCATTGAATTTGACAATGACGCATGAGATTTGCTCAATTTTTATTCTAAATACAGTAAAACAAGGACCATCTCTAACACATGTGGTTAGTCCAGACGATATTCAACATGTAACGTCAAAGAGTGAGTATCATCTGAGCGAATGTTGAAGGGAAGAAAACATTTCTCGCAAAGCGTTATGGCTGTGGTTTCTGTCGCTGTTTCAAAACTTGGTAAGACGGACCTTGTGTTTGTGCAGTCAGATGCTAAAGTAAATAATGTTTATTACTATGAGAACATACTCGAATAAGGTTTGGGGGTATCGACGATTTATGCTAATTAAGCAAAGAATATTTAATTGCACTAATATATAAATTACGCATTTCATTCTTGACAAAATTCTGAAACTTTTGACGTATTACACGCCTTTCTATCATTAGTCGTTGCAAAGTTATCTGATCTCAAAAACAGTCTGGTTTTTTTTTTTGGCTAACCATGTATTTTGGGAGCGATCTGGATCCAGTTAATCTGGAAATCTGAATTCGAATTTCGATCACTTTTTTACGAGAATTGGCCTTGGCACAATCTAGTTGATATTTGCTCAGATATGTTGGTGTTATTTGAAGACATACGAGTAGCAGGTTTAGTTTTGTTTGGAACTGTGAAGTTGTTGATGCAGTTCATTTCCCGTCAGATATCATGACAGACGACTGGGTAAACTGCACAATATTGATACAGCAGTTGTCTGTCTATCCGTCCATCCATCTGTCACGTTCCTGTATTGTATCGAAACGGCTTAATGTATCGTCATACTTTTTTCAGCATATGATAGCCCAATCATTCTAGTTTTTTTTAGTACGAAACGTTTGCGAAATTCTGATGGGGTGCCACCCTACAGGGGGATTGAATACAACCTTCATAATTCTGCGTGAAATCGCCCGCAAACAAGAGTGTTGCAAATATTTCTTTTTTCTGAAAAACTGTTCCCATGTGAAAAACTATTCTGCTGTGAAATTGATGCATTCACTACTGGTGTCACATATATATCTTTGTCTATGAAAACTTCCCAGCCATGAACCTCCTCTGAAAATTTACTGTTTGGCTGATGCACGATCTGTTTGTGATATCTAAGTTTCTTGTTGTCAAATGTGACGTGTCTGATCAGTTTTAGTGTTTGCAATTTTGCTGCAGAATTTTCTGGCAAACGTAGACAAAAACGGAAACGTAGACGGCAGCGTGACGTCGACAACTGAGCAGCTGACGCGACATGGTCCGGCGTCGGCGACGCAGATAGTGACACAATATGAGACTCAGACACAGCAGAACAACACACAACCGTGAGCATTACATCACTTCTGATTCATCGTGTGTTGTGTACAGCTTCATTTCTTGTGCTGTTATTGACATGGTGTTTTACATACATGTAGCATACATACCATCTGCCAATGTACACAGTCATTCGCCAAGTAGCAGATTTTCACCGTTTATTGCCGCGCGGTGCGATGCATAAGCGTGGCCTATGTCAGCATGCGGTGTCTGTCCGTCCGTCCGTCCGTCTGTGTCACGTTCGTGAGTTGCGTCAAAAAACGAATAAAGATATCTTCCAAACTTTTTCACCATCAGGTATCCACACCATTCTAGTTTTTCCATACCAAACGGGGTGCCGATATTCAGATGGCAACCCCCTAACGGGGGCGTCGAATGCAGGTGGGGTAGGCAAAAAAACGATTCCTGACGAATATCTGGCTGTATTGGACATGTGTGTATTGGTGCTTACAGCATCTACCGCGTAACGCTGATTGATTGGAGTATTTCTTGGTCATCTCCGTATCAATTTGCACCAAACTCGCACCCGGTATTCTAATGAGGGACCGCAACACTGGAATGCAGCCCAATTTCCAAAAAAACGCTTTCTAAATGTGGAATTTTGTTGCGGAAAAACAGTTGTCACTTTTCTTTGCAGCGTCCGCAGCAAATTTCAAGCAATGTCAAAAATCAATAAATGACGTCATGCCCTCTCTTGGATATTGACATGTCGGGACAGACCAACGTCCAGTGGCCACCAAAATACGTACAGATCACCGTTGACAGCAATAGCTATGCATCGGCCATGTACGTTTATGACAAGAAGCCTTGACGTTACGCCGAAGACAACAGAACAGCACATTTAACTGCACGCAGTGATAAATCTGTAGCCTACGTAACTAACAATAAAAGACTCTACTCGACTTTATGTACTGTTGAAGCTAACTACTGACAGATACGAAGCATCGCACGGCCTCTTTGTGACAGCAGAGCTACTTGTTTTCCACTTCACGTAGGTAGTGTGTGTTGTGGAAATCTTACTATGAGTGTACGAAGAACTTCTCCATGTTTAAAATGATGCAAAAATTGTTCAGATTTAATAGAGATATTATCAGCAGTGAACTGTCAGATTGCAGTAGAGGAATGAGGATGGAATACATCTAGTAAAGGACCTAAAAGGTGAATTTATTTGCGAACAATTATGTCATTAAACATTCACTGAAAGTTCAGTTAAATACAGAGTGAGAGATGCCTTAGTACTAACTAGACGGTTCTAATACAGAGTGAGAGAGATGCCTTAGTACTAACGAGACGGTTCTAACTGACATGTAAATTGAGTGAATTGAGGACGTTAGGGAACGGTTGGGAATTTGTTGGTGGTTAAGGAGAAAATTGACACATTGTTTGAGTTGTGTGACTGAGGAATATTTCTTGACTTAGTGAGGGTAAAGTTTGTAGTTGTATTTTTTTAAATTGAGTGAGAACAATACTACATGCTGGTGTAGTAGAATGTAGCATGAGAGATTTGTCACTCGTACTACATCATTGGTGTCGGGTTTTTGTGCAGTTCCGTAGTCGCTGGTCAGAGAGTTTCAAGTTATGTGGAGCAAGACAGCTTTGAAGATGAGTTTGCTGACTTGGGCGCATGTGTTGCAATGTATGAATTTATCGGTGAGTCACTCTCTGTGTGTGTGTGTGTCACTCTCTCTGTGTGTGTCACTCTCTCTCTCTGTGTGTGTCACTCTCTCTCTGTGTGTGAGTCCGGTTGATTTCTCTGTAGGCGGTGTACTGTTGCGGTGACCTCCCTGTACACAACATGTCAAAATAATTTTTTTTGGTTACTTCTTTTTCTTTACCTGTTAGTGAGCTGAGCCTGGTGGGATTGGCCCTTGACGTAGTTGACTGACCATCATCCTTCAGTGATGTGACACTGTTGGTTGGGTCATACGACCTCTAAAATCATCTCCAAAATGACCTATAATGTGTGCAGTGTGACGTTAAACCGTACTATGCCATGCCATGTAGACGCTGTAGCATATTGCGGTTGATTGTAGCGACGACCGACAGTGCGCTGTCGATGGTGGAGGGAGAACATCTCACAGTCATGGAAGCTGATCAGGGTGACGGCTGGACACATGTCAGAAATGCCCGCGGTGACAGCGGGTTTGTCCCAACATCATACGTTCAGTTCAACTAGTCTGGTCTGGTCTCGTTCAGCCTTTGTCTCTTGATTTTTCTGTGTTTTGGTATGCTGGAGTTGAATTTGTCTGGAATTTCTTGCATTTTCCAACAGTGTTCCGACCAGTGATGGGTTTTAGAGCTGTGATAGGTGAGAGAGAGAGACAGTGAAATTTTGAAATCTGTCCAATGCATTGTCACTGTTATGATTACTACTGCTTCTGCTAGGGTACTACTGTTATAACATGTGCACACTCCAATAACAGAGTTTTATGCATTGTTTACCAGTTTTATGCAGTGTTTATTTAAAAATTGAGATTTTTGAGATGTGGATGAATTCTGTGCATTGTGTTAATGCATTGCGAGTATGTTTGGTTGTGAAGTACATCGTGAGCAGTGGTTGTTTGTGCCTTTATGCATTTCCTTTGTGCAGCTGCTGAACTTGTAGTGAAGTGGGAGGTCAAACTGCAGAACATTTGATTCATTTGTAGTGTGTTCGCTGGCATCCCAGTGAATCACGCGACACATTTATGTTTAAGTGAACACCAGCATCTTTCGTTTGAGAAAACTTTGAACTTTGTCGCGGCTGCAGTGAATTTTATGTGTGACCAGGATTATTAGTTTGGACTCAACATGTGATGTTTATTCCAGCTACAGACATTTTATAATTGCAGTGCATCTTATGATGTAAGTAAATACCAGGGTTCCCACCGGTTCTTGAAAGTTTTTGAATTTTTCCAAGTCTTTCAACGCCTGGAAAAACCAACAATGTCGTTGAAAGACCTCGAATCTGTCGTCCATATTGTGTGTACTCTGTACATTGTGATTGCTATGAAATGCTGAATTGTCCAGGTACCGTTACGTTATCACAATGTGTGTTTTACTTATTTATTTCTGTTTGTTATATGTGTGTCGGCCAGTTTGATTCAACTACATCGTTTCTTGAAAATACTCCTTTAAAATTTTACATTAGTCCCTAGAACATACTTGAAAGTTCTCGAATTTGATTTTTGTGAGTATAGAGTGGGAACCCTGAAGTACAGTTTTGTGCACTTTGCACGTATCCATTGTTTGTCATTCAGAAGTACAGTCGGATTTAAACATTTAGTCTTGAAATCACTGACATGTTGTTTGCATGTCGTGCTTCTTCTGTATCGTTTCGTGCCTTGCTAACTATGAGCAGCAAGATAGCGTTGCTTTATTGTGGGAAAGATTGTAACCTATTGTTGCTGTGGTGAGGTGTTGTCAAGATGATGTTATGTTTGTTGAAGTGTCTTTAGTTTGCCAGTTGAGACCATTAATCATGTACATCACTCGCGATGCTGTGCACAGTCTCCGTAGCCAGTTTTCATCAGTTGGACGTGTTCATTGCGTGATGTAAACGATGCACTAGCACGCTGTCCTGCTGGAAATTGAAAGCGGTTGAAATTTGACGAATTTCTCGCAGTATTCCTTCCAGGATGTTGTCACATTAACACATGATATACATGATATTGAAGTCGTGGATATGTTACTGAGCTTTGACACTGCAGCATGCAGGATGGTGCAACAGCTCCCTGATTACGTGACACAGTCACTCGCCTACACTTCCACTTGAGAGTTTATCAAACAGGAAAATGACCACCAAATAATCCAGAACTTTGTAACAATAAGTGCATTGTCAAAAGATGAGATGTTGATCAGCTGAAGCATTGTTCTTTCATGCCTGTGACACAATAACACATCAGAAACCGGTGCCGTTCTGGTTGCGGTTTTGGTCGCCGATTTCTTGTAAATGTGTCATGGGCATTAAACTACTGGCATTCTGTATGTCAGGACATAATGAATGGGCAATAGACCAACTGCCAGAAAAACTGGCCATGGTGATTAATGCACAGGGTAGACATGTGAATTCCGTCTTTATTAACATAGCCTGCATTTACTGGGAATTTTAAGTGATGTATGTACATAAATTGAACGACGTCGTTCATTGTTATTTTTCATTTAAACTTGTGTGAAGAATATTTAAATATGGTGATGTGATGTGCAACATACCCGTCTAAATCCAGGTGAACAACTGAACAATGTATTATACAGTTTGCCTTTCGAAGTCATCATATACAGGAGTTACAAACTTATGAGAAACAGTCCAGTTTTTGTCCACTACACTTGCGGTGTCTTTGACTGACTTTGGCCATGTAATATATTATTTGTACATTTTTATGTTCTGACGTGTATATATTTTTATATTAGCATATTTTATCGACTCATAGCTACACGTCATCTGAATGATTGAAATGCAATATTTTATGTCTTGTAAATTTGCTTGGCTCTGTTTTGCTAGTATTTATCCCTCTATGCTGCGTTTTTGTGCCCCATGTATATGTGTGTTTTTGCTACTTAACTGATAGTCATTTGCACACGTTTAACTCCGCTGTGACCAGCAGTCAGTGGAGCTGACTTGCAACCAGTTGACATCAAAAGTCGATGGATGCGTCGATGGAAGTCGGCTCAGGTGGTCATTTCTCCCCTAGTGTTCGACCACACAATCCGGCAACCGGGTTTCCACCTCCCTCGGCAACTGTGGTCTCTGCTGAACCGTTTTTGCACGGAACAGAGACACTGCGGTGCCTGCAGAAGGAAATGGCGACTTACAGACACTGATCTGTGTCCTTGTGGCGAGACCCAGACGATGTCCCACATTGTCGAATCGTGTCGCCTGACAAAACTGGATGGCGGCTTATCTCGGCTACACTCTGCGGATGAATACACTGTTTCATGGCTGACTAGTTATGGTTCATGATACGCATACGAGAAGAAGAGGAGCTGATGGGCTGAATTTTACGTTTATTGGGGCAAAAATGTGGGAATACAGCCCCCAAAACTGTCAAAATTCTGAATTTTGGCCAGAAATTTGTACCTTGAGGGCGACTCGTTTGCAATATTTTTACGAAATTCTCAGCATTTGTACGCGCCTGTGACTGTTTGCTCATAGGCACTGTGTACAAATTCGCTTACTTACTTACTGTAGGTAGCTTTTAAGTTTTTAGTTTGGTCGCTTTCGAGGGACAAACACCCAAGTTATAAGCATTTTCCCGCAGTGGGGGCATTTCCCACAAATTTTCAATAACCCCTAGTGGCAAAACTACTGATGGGATCAAAAAAATTAAGGGGGTGCAAAAAGAATGGGACGGACCTCCTCTATCACCATATCAAGTATGGTGGGGATCGTGGGTCGCGCGCTGGCTGTAGACAAAAGAGTGTGATGTTTTTTTGTCACGCTTTGGAATTACGAAGTTTGTGATAACGGAAACGCTATGAAGCGGTGTAATTTTCAAAACAGGTATGGTGTCATTGCATAGAGGAAGGTTTTTAGTTGTGCACCTATATTCAAATTTTTCCGTGCACCCCAAAATTTTCTTATAGGGATAAATTTATACCAAAAATTGTGATTTTTCGCGATTTTGGGGCGGTAGGCCCACATTTTTAAAGCCATAACAGTGAAATTTGGTATGAGGGTGCGGACCTGGGACTCCCTCCCCAAGCCAAATATTGTAAAAATCGCTTCAGGGGGTATACCCTTTTTTGGGCAAATTTATACCAAAAATTACCAATTTCAACGATTTTGGGGCTGTAAGCCCACATTTTAAAGTGACAGTGGTTAAATTTGGCACAAGGTGCGGGCCTGGGAGTCCCTCCCAAGCCGAATTTTATAAAAATTGCTTCAGGGGTTATACCTCTTTCGGGCATTACCGATTTTGGGGGCTGTCATCCCACATTTTAAAAGTGAAAATGGTTAAATTTGGCAAGAGAGCATGGGCATGGGAGTCACTCCCGCACGCCAATTTTTTTAGAAATAGCTTAAGCGGATTTTGGGGCAAATTTGTACAAAAAAATACCACTTTTTGCGATTTCGGCGCCAGTAAGCCCACATTTTTAAAGCCACAATCGTGAAGTTTGGCATGAGGCTACGTACCTAGGACACCCTCCCCACGCTTAATTTTGTTTAAAAAATCGCTCCTGGGGCCTGCCGGTATTGCATTGCCTCGGAGGTGATGCATATTGATTTCTAGTACTTGAATTGTTTCTTCTCTGTGACGTTGAATCTGATTTTGATGAAACTTGATATGAATGATGTGAGGATAAGGGGCTACAAAGTTGAAGAGTGGATTTAATTGCATAACTTATGTTAATTAGGTCAGAGAGGCCCAAAAAACAGCAGCGGAGCTGTCTAAACCTAGAGGCTCTAGTATACATATAATTTTGAGTATGGTTGCCAAAGTGCTTGGTTTTATGTTTATTTTACAAGTACCTTCATAATTACAAAACGCTATTGAGCCATCTTGCCACACTGATTAATTACTAATTTTTTTTTGTTTGTGTTATTATCATGAGTATTTTTATTAATGTGTTATTTAAATCTACAGTATGTTCCAAAAATTGGCCCACTTTTATTTTATGGATAACTTTGCCAATTGTCGAATGATTTGACTAATTTTAGCTCCACTGCTGGCTTGTAGCCAGCGGAGCTTATAGTATATGTGACTGATGTCTGGATGGATGTCTGTCGTCAAACTTGTGTCAAATCGCTAAGTTTTTGTCCGATTCTTGCAAAACTTGGCACACATATTTTGTGTACTAATACAGAAAAAAAACCATGGAACTGATTTTCAAAATTTTGATTTTGTAATTTTGGTTAATTTTTAAAATTTAAAATTTGGTCTACAGCAGCGGAGCTATCTGGGGCCGATATGCCTTCTTTAGTTTCAGTGTTATAACGAGAAACCGTTTACTGAGTACCAGCTTCTTCTGATGAAGGCCTCTGATAGAGGTCGAAATGTCAAGTTTTTAGGTAATAATTTTGGTTGTGTTTTGAGTAAATTATCTAATCGTTTACTTACTCGTTGTCACCTTGATTGTGCTACCGCGCTACGTAGAAAAACAAACTGTCCAAGACATATCAATGTGATCACAGTGTTTTAGCTGTCAAGAAACAATATTCAAACAAGTTCTCCAACATGACACAACTTGGCAGCTGACAATGGATCAACATTCAGTTGACACGAGAATGTCCTTCTGGTGACGTTTGAGAGCTGGTGGTGGTAGTTGACACGAGAATGTCCTTCTGGTGACGTCTGAGAGCTGGTGGTGGTAGTTGACACGAGAATGTCCTTCTGGTGACGTCGGAAAGCGGGTGCTGGTAGTTGACACGAGAATGTCCTTCTGGTGACGTCTGAGAGCTGGTGGTGGTAG
>Ga0209149_1000515_pt1 | contig 16323 bp, 11 predicted proteins | sample WorMetTyACAVOLI2_FD_187423 | JGI IMG/M metagenome (GOLD analysis project Ga0209149, IMG submission 187423) | Marine gutless worms symbiont microbial communities from Max Planck institute for Marine Microbiology, Germany - Olavius algarvensis... ... | reverse complement strand
TTGTCGAATCATGTACCCCGACAAAACTAAATGACGCGGCTTATCTCAGCTACACTCTGCGCATGGAGACGCTGTTTCGTGGCTGACCACTGACCAGTTATGGTTCACGACACGCAGTGACGCATATGACAAGAAGAAGTATTCCATTATAACGTACAGTATGTCTGTATCTCGTATCGTTGCTGAGACAGTGAGCGTCAAATAACTGCGTGACCTTCAAATCTCAGTTACGGGTTGAAAATGTCGCCGTTCAATACTCATATACGACTGTAAGTATACTCTATCTTGTACCGTTTTGAGTTACTTGACGTTGAATAATATCATGACCTTGAAATCGCAGTTACAGGTCACTGAAGGTTATTCAAAATGGTACCATTTGCAAGCTTGGGTACGATGTCCTATTTGCATTTTATAGCAACTATGGTCTTATCTTTAGCCATTCTGAGATATTCAGCATCAATTTCAAATAATGGCATGACCTTGAAAACTGGGTTAGGGGTCGTTCAAGGTTATTGAATAATGACGCCCTTTGATAGACCGCGACTTTCTATTTCTGTCCCTAGGATATTAGATGGAGCAAAAATATTGCCAAAAAGTTAAAGTCTCCGAGTAGGATGCAACATCACAGACCGACGACATACAGATGGACGGCTCATGCCATATGCCTAGAAACTGAATCACGTTTATGATAACTACGACATGATGTAAAATCCATAGAGTGACATTAACAGGTACATCAGATTATACAATAAAATTACACAACTCACTGCTTACATTTCGCGAGATGTAGCTTGTTTTGCATCAGTTGATAATACAAGTGAACTAATTATGATGGTACCAAATGTTTCACTCTTTTTTGTTTTTCAAACCATCGAGTTTGTGTTCTGCTATTTCTCAAGTCATTTTGAAGTGAAGTTAACACTAATGTCTGCTTTAACCCAACATCCAACTACATGACTACTGTAATCCGTTTAGTCCAGTTGTGCCAAATATTCTGCTTAAGTTTTGAGTTTGTAACATAAAATTAAACGAAGAATGATAACAACATTAACGTTAATGAGTGCCGATTTATTCTTAAATCACAAACAAAAACGACAAACTGCAGTTCACAACTGATATGAAATAGCTCCATGTTTATCACATCTAAATACTCGTAGGACAAATAACGTCAGAGTACAATCTCACAGTCTGCCTGCTGCAGACGCTGTAGTCACTTCTGTAACACCCACTGCATACAACGTTAGCACAGACACATACACAGATACACACACAGACCATAACTGCATATACCATGGTACACGAGTAATTCACAGACTGCACATGCATATCTAATGGACAAAACACATACATATTACACACCATATTTACACTGTCAATATCAGTTCTTCGCAATACGATGGTCCTTTGATTATTAAGTCAGACACTTAGATTATCATTACTGACGTTCCATAGTTCAGCTAAAAGTTTTACAACTGTACACTACCACCAAATATTGAATTTAATATCACCACAAAGAACAACAGTCTAGTGACTTAAAAATACAAACTGAAAAATAAATAAATATGTAAATACTATACAACAAACACTAAAATACAGTTAAGTTTATCACAAAATATCAAGACAGAATCATATTTATGGCCGCTATAATTGTGTTACACGGCCACTTTACAAGCGTCAACATACAGGTAACTATGCATGCTGTGTGCAGACAAATACATGCACTACGATAATAATTATTATTCCATCTCGCCTTCAATAGTTCTGACATCACTCATGACTGGAAACTACATGCTTACATCAGTAGTAATGTGCTGCCTGGCAACTAAAACCATTTCAACAACTGGAACATCTAACGATACAAACCTGAATCATCAATGAAACTGTCATAAATCTTGGAGCATTTCAGTTTAAACGTAGCAACATGTGACATCAGTAATACCATAATAACATTATCGTAAAACACACACCGTACAAAAACGTTCACTGTCTGATACAATGGCAATGTTTATTGTGCAACTGTTGTCATTACTCTATCCTCAATGTAACCAAATAAGCACAACAGACAACATAATAAGTAAAAACATGAAAATATGTATTTGTAAAAAAGTCGACTGAAAAACGGAATGTAGGAAAGAAAGACACAAACACGGCTGACTTAGCAGTAGAGTGGTTGGTGAACAAATGTCCAATAATATGAGACCATTCATGTCATTAGGTGAGACTAGCAGCATCACACTTATCAACATCAACCCTGAATACACGTGCAGTAGACACTTAACACAACATGAAACTGACTTATCACTGCATTCTTCACCATTGCTCATACTGTCAGTGCTAGCAGTGCACAGCTTGGCATATCAGCTACATCATGTTTCAGCACAGATTTCAGCAAGTTTATGAAACCGTGGACCCCAGTTACTCAGTTCATCCCAGTCCCCGCCGTCACTCTCGTTGCCTGATGCCAGTGAACTTATTGAACCCGCGACGCTTCCAGCACCCTCGTATGCATACTCTCGAACGCTGTCATATGGTGGCGCACTCGGGTCAGCATTGACGGCATGCAGTCGGCCTCCAATGAATTCGCAAACGTCTGTGCCGTTAGCTGTTGTACCTGACAGTACAAACAACACATCCCATCACACAGTTAATCATTTCACCTACTCAGGTTTAAATTGAGTTTAACAACAAAACTGAACCAGCTCATTCCAAAACACAAGTCTTCTGCACAAATCACTTCAGTAATGCTAACCATAACAAAACAGTACAAAGATATAACGCAAAAACTCAAACAACCAAAACTAATAATAAAACTAAAACCCACTTCAAATCAGTGGTATAAGTAAGGGGCAAGGTAGGTGCAGCTTGCTCCACAATTGGCATGTAAAATAACAAGAGTTTTTCTTGAAATGTAATCAAATTATTACTAAAACGCTCCTTAATTACAACAAATAAAAATAATAACAAAAAATTAAATGGCAAAATGTTTTATGATACACAATTATTCAAAACAAAACTGTTACCTGTAAAAATAAATGACTGCTTATGTCTTACTTTGAGCTTGGTCCTTAGGAGAGCTAAATACATTTTGCACCAGGCACATATATGCCTCGTTAGACCTCGTTACATGTCTCTGATGACAGCCATTACACACATCTAGTCATTACAGTCACTATAAAGTACATTAAACATCTATAATTATTTACCAAAACAGTATTTTTTCGAAGCTCTACTAACTATACCATCATCAAAAATGATATTTTACATTGGTATCTAAAATATTCAATATAATGCAATATCGTTTTACAGGATTAATGCAAATATTCTGTAACAGGATTCACTAAAATGACAATAACAAATAACTATAGAAAGCTAAACCAGTTACAGTTGTACTATTATCACACCTTCAGTAATGCTAAAATAAGAATCAGGCGAAAGTTTATCATGAAACCACAAGTAAACATATTATCAATAAAGTTCATACTTCAGTAAAGTATAATATATCAATTTCATCCAACTACAGTTTCTCACGGAATAATGAATACTTTACCTCGGACAAGAAGGGTGTCTGCCTCTGACAGAGAAGTTTTGCCATCCATTCCAGGTACGTTACCATTGACTGGCTTCTTCAGTTTGTTGATGTCATATGCATCCTGATCTTCTTCACCTAGACAAATGCCAGTGATAACAATACTGATAACATGTTCTAGAGAGCTGTTCAGCAATGATTATGACGAGAATTTATGGCCAGATCTGAACAAAATGGCATAAAAGCTTCAAAATATATACATTGGGATCATGAAAAAGCGGCAGTAAACTTCTGCCAATAACTCTTGCAAATCTGAATCGATTTTAATAATTTTTGCACTGCCGCAACCGGAAACGAATTGTTGAAAGGACATCACTTGAACATCTGCTAAAATAAAATCGGCTCTTTTCAGAGGTACTGGCTCTTTCCAGAGCCACCAATAGTCCACTGTTTCGTGTTTTTATGTCTTGTGTCATTTCTGTCGCAGTTATTTAACAGCAAATAAAGTAAGTAACAGTGAAAGGACAAGGAAAGTTGAATATGCATGTAATTTTTGAAAGTGTGCTGATGCTGTTTATGAAAATTAGTCCATGTTGACAAAACTATAGCTTGCCAAAGTTCTCTCATTTTTTAAAGACACAGTCTAGTTTTTCCGTACCAAACGTTACGGCAATATTCCGACAGTCTAGTCAAGCATGTTATTTTGAATGGCAGGTCTACAGTATTGTAAACCGTACGTCGCGTTGGACACCGTTAGAAGTCGACAGAAGAGATGGCTAAGTCATATCCTGAGACATGACTCATTACTGAGAATAACATTAGAAGGACAAATACAGGGGAAGAAGGCTTATGCAAGACCAAGAACAATGCTCATGGATTGTCTACTGAAGACGGATGAAGGCCATATTAGTTATGAAGAACTAAACATGTTCGCCCAGGACAGATCAAGATGGAGTCAATGAAGGTGTAAACCTGCCAAATGGTAAACACTGCAGACAGCCGGGTTGACAAGTCAGGTAAACGAGTGTAGAAGTTTCAGATGTGAAGCCAACTGAGTAACAAAGAAAACTGATGAAACAACTAACAGTGGTTTAAAGTTAAACGACAGAAGGTAATATACAGGTGTAGCATTAAACGACAGAAGGTAATATACAGGTGTAGCATTGATAGGTAATTTTACTTTGTTCACTTCTCATAGAGATTACGACAAAACATGATTCTGTCAGTAAAAATAATTGATACTAAGTGTACGAACCGACACCTTCTTCATCGTAATGAATGATATTCTCTCGCACATCATCATGAGGATCAAGGCCTGAGGCATAATGTGGTGCATGCTGTAGGCATCTTGTGTAAACTAGCACTACTACGACCAGTACTGAACACACACAAAATGAATTATCACCAATATTAACACAATATTACACGGATGTCACAAAACAGCTTGTGACAACAACAACAACAACACAATGATGATGATGATGACGACACAACAGCGAGATTAAGCCAAAGTAGTAGCAGGAACAAGAAACCTCGCCCTGGCATGTGGATTTTGCATCAATTCGTACCAAAATAAATCAGTATGAGCCGATCTCAATTGATTGCAGTCGATATAAACAAAGGACGCGTGATTAACTATTCTTGGAACTGGTATTTCCTGATGTGAGTGAGATGGAGACTTTGTCGAATAACTCGTGTAAAATATTAGATAGACAAGAAGTAAGTGTATGTCTGAACAGCATTTGGCAAGACGTTTCTAACAGTGTATTATTTGTTGGTATCGGATAATGTTATCCCTGTTAGGTGGAGATCTTCGGTTTTGCCATTACTGCTTATCTACTCTGAAAGTTTAACAATGATAGACGTAACTATTTTCCTGTAAACTTGGCAACTGACAAACTGATGTGATCAAAAACAAAACCTGACCGACTGTTTGTACAGTGTCATGTGCGAAGCTAAAAAAAATGCTGAATAACACAGTTATGAATTATCTACTTCAAGATCTGTCCATAGTAAATAATCTGTCCATGTAACAGTAAATAATGCTGAAAATTACATATTACAACTATAACAATGAATCGACTTAAACAACTGATACGTGTGGAAATATGAACAGCAAACCATTACTTTTACAACATATGAACAGCTGATAACATTATATTACAACATTCCATAGCTCTATATATTAAACCTCTGATAATTGTCTCCACCACAGCAGGTTATGTTTTTTCCTCAAATTGTTGGCCTGTCTCTCCATTACTAGGCTGATTCAAAAAAATTACCGCTAAATATTCGCAACATTTTTGACTTAACCCTTTAGACTCTAAAGGCAATTATAGTGCCATATCGAATAACACGAAATTGGTACACTGGCTGTTGATGGGTGGGCTGTTACATTTGGTACAGCAAGGAGCGGCCTTGGCAGGCTGCAGCCCCGCCCAGTCCCATCCTCATTGTACCAAATGTAACAGCCAACCCATCAACGGCCAGTGCACTAGTCACTGTACTGCTACATAACAGCCCGTTTGTCTGCAGTTTTAACATGGAAAGGGTTAAGGGCTAGACATGCAATGGTTGCCGATACTGGTCCACTGTCTGTCATCCATCCATTGTCCATCCCATAGTCACATCTCAAAAACTAAGCAAGACAGGCCTATAGTTTTTATGAAACACAAAGTCGACCATAAATCAGGCCAGTGCGATAGTCTTGTATCATGGAAAATCCACCAAACTAGGATGTTGCAGTTCACTCAAACTTCTCTGTCCAGAGTCCTGTCACATGATCATGATGTCACACAAAAATAAGTAAAACAATCAATGTAGAATGATGGCAGGTAAAGTGACTCACTGAAAAGGACAAGTGCACAAGCGCCGATGGCAAGTTGTGCCATTGAGCTAATGACGACCGACACTGCGTCACGTCGCTCGCGACACGACAGACCGAAGTATCCCGGCTCACAGTCGCAGGTGTAGCCCTCGTCCAGGTCTCGACATGTGCCGTAGTAACACAGCGACGGATTTTCCGAACATTCATCAATGTTCTCACACCACGTGCTCCCTTGAAACAGCCTCTTACCAGCTGGGCATCTGTAGCATCCAACACCAACAGCTGCAAATGATTCACATTGTACATGAAAATGACATGATAGCACCAAGCTTTTTACACTCACACCAGCTGGTTAGTCAAAAGTTTTTTGTTAGCATATTAGGCCTTATTTAGGCCTTCTTATTTTAGTACTGTGTATGAAAGGCCAGTGTATTCATATACAATACTAAAAATAATAAGGCATAAAATGCTAACAAAAAAGTTTTGAACCAATTTGAATGTATTATCATCATCATTATCGTCGTCATATTATCATCATCATCATCATCATCATCATCATCATCATCATCATCATCATCATCATCATCATCATCATTGCACAGTGAACCTGGTGAATCACTGCACTGTCCCTAAGTGGTCTCAATGGACAGAGATGTGCTAGTAGATGCGTGGTGGCATTCCAGAGTCATCCCTAATTCAGCGGTTTCTTGGATGACCAGCTGACTACTGCCAGCTGGCCTCGAGACTGCATCTCATAAAGACTTCCAGTTCCTGATGCAATGCTCGGTGTGCCGGATTGTCTACCGTGAGTTGTGCAATGACAACTCATATATAAGTGGACCATAAATTCACATAAATTCACAGCTAAATTACACAACAGAAGACTCATGCAAAATTAAGAGAAATTACAAAATTACGAAAATTGACAAGGACACAAAAACAACAAAGGTGTAGACCTGCACTCTGCATGGCGCCACAAGTCAATACACAGCAGTTCGTAGGGACAGACAAACCCGGAGCCAATGCCACACACGTTGGACTCGCAGCCAAACTCTACATTCTGGCTGCGTTCCATATAGTCTGCTGCACTGCTCTCCATGTTCTCTTCTTGCAGCATTGGAAACCACTTGCCATTGAAGCGAATGTCATTCATGCAACCTAACGTGCATACAGCAATAAAAACACAAAATAAACACTTTCAATTTCTGTTTAAAAGCACTTTCCATTCGCACCACAGGTGAGGCCAGTCAGACCAATCAATACAATCGAAAAATGAGCAGAGATTAACCAGTCCCATTGGCCGAGACTGCTAAGTACGTCCATAGGCCAACCATAAAAAGGACTCCCAGCAGTAGGACAGGGACTACAGTGCCACAAGAATCCATGTGATTTCTGAAGGAATCTACTAGATTATGTGCTACTGGCTTGGCCTCTGAAGGATACAAATAAAATTGTCTCCATGTCTCCCATAGTATCACTGTAAAGCAAACTACATTTGCATGCGAAGTGGGCTACGGTTTCAGGCCCTTCTTCACAGTAACTGCATACTGGGACTGGTCATTTATGACCACCAGCATGCTGATTATTGGTTCAATTGTCAATGAACAGTTAATATACCAGTAGCAAGCCTAGTGTCTGCCTACATAATCCATGCACATCTCTCTAGTCCTGCTACTGCAGTGTCTTCAAACCATCAACTTTGCTTGACGACGATGTTGTCCAACTTGTAAAAGTACATATACTAAAATTAAAATCATCCATACGGTAAGGTAAAGATTTGTCCTCTCTGCTCCCGAGGCAACAGGGAGGATATACTCAGAAACTTGGAGCCACTCGGTCAAGGGTCATAGCCCCCAGGCCTCAGAGGGCGAGCGCCCATCCCCCTCGCACTCCGCAGAGTGCCAGTGGGCCAAAAACCCCGTCGGCCCACCAGGTTACAACCACCAAGTAAGACTGTCTCCAAACCCGCAAGTGACTCATCATCCATAACATGAACAGTTAGCAGAGCCACCCATTCGCACTCGCATGACCAGCCAATTGACCATTTTCTCCCCTTCAGCACGTAACCTAATCTCATTTTATAATAATTATTGTGTATTATTATTTTTAATCTGCTGTAACAAGTGCCCCAGAGCTCTGGTGGTGGGGTGCTATAGTAAGTTTCTCAGATTTGATTTGATTTGATTTGACCAGACCGAGTCACCATGACCTCTCATCTAAGGGAACTCGGCCAGTGATGTGTTGCTCTAGCTATCCGTAGGTAGCATTCTCTGAATTGCTGGGATCCTGTCAACTCCCGACATGGGTTGCGACATACGGCAAATACATCATCCTTCCAACCTGGCTGGGCGTGGGCCAGTCGGACCACAGATGACGCCAGTCCAGTTCTCTCTCGGTAAAATCCAAGGACTGCTGCAGTGTTATGAACACAATAGGATTATGCTAACAGACACTCAACATGTTGCATGTTGCCAGCTTAGCACACACATAAAACCACACACAAAGCTAAAGCAGTGGTTTAGACCCCTAACTGATTACTCCTACCCTTTTGCCTTCACACTTTACTACCACAATGTACCAAACCACTCAATCTCTGTAGCCAGAAACTAGACTCCACACAACCATTTCCTACCCCAGTTCTGGTCGCCAAACCAAAATAGAAATAAGTTAAGTACCCCAGATTAAAAACCTTTGCACTAAAGATATATACACAGACAGGGAAAATGAACAAACATCTGTACGTGGACATGTTATTCAACTTAAGGAAGTTACAGCTGTATAAATTACGGATAAGATTTGCTATATATCTTAAATAATAAATGCATGCAAATCAGTTACAATATGTCACTCTAGACAAGACAGCTCAGTAGCTTTACTATCAAGGCATCATTACAAGTTACTCGTCAGAATAACTGTGTGAATCATATCATGTCAAAAAAAGTGACAGAAATTCACCAGTAAACTACACTCGACCTGATCAGAGGCTATCGTATAGATATTTCTAATTCTGAAAATAAAGTCATGCTTGTATTTATTACCATTCTGAAAATCGTGATCCACCAGTGGAAGTGAGTTAGATGACGGGAAACGGACATCTCCACCGGCAAATATATTTCGCTGACTGAGACGAATCTCGCGATGGCCGCCGAGGAAACCAAACGACTCGTTGAAATTCCGGCCTTCGCCACCATCAACCTTCAGCTGGACCCACTGGCCGATCCGCTTTACATACACTACATGCCAGCCACCATCTGAGACATTGGCGTAAGATAAGACGATCCGCTGTTCACCTGCCCCGAGGTTGTAATGGAACTGAAGTCGGCAATCAGCAACCTAACACAAAGTTACAAAATTTATCATCACGCACATACACAGAGCTATTTTAACTGGGGCTGTGCTATGATTAAAACTGTCAATCTAGATAATCTTGAGATTAATTTTTTAATTGTCAGTTAACTGATATATTAATCAAGAGGTGCACATCTGTGAAAGTGGAGAGTACATCGTGCACAGTGGATCAATGGTGATCAAGCAAAGGTCTTTCAGGACGCCTTTGAAAATTGTTGGAAGTGGTATTTTTTACAGGTTGGATGCCCTTGAGATGCCTAGCCAACAACGGTTAAATATGGAAGGCGTGTCACTCATTAGGCATGTAACAAACAGCATATTTGAATGCACTGCTTTCTACACTTCAGTGAAAAGAAAATCCAATTAATAATCAATCAGACAGCAAGGAGAAACCAACTTCAAGAACGAGATATTCGGACTTCTGAGCGTTCTGTGCTTTCCACAGCAAACCGGTACCATGCTGCCGTGTGCGAAACATCAACTGCAGGTCAGCTCGATGTGCTCCACGCTTGTCCAGACTGGCATAGAAGCTGTCCTGGAAGTCCCACTCAATAAAACTGTTTCGGCGGAAGTCAATGGTAGTTGTCGCTGCAAAGTAAAGCAACACACACTGCTTCTGGACTACATGAAATGTACAGCAAAACTGCAGATATAAAGGAAACACAATTCACACTGTAAATCAGTCATAACTGTAACACTAAAGTTTGACAATAGAGACTGACTGGTGGTGATGGTGTTAGTGATGATGATGATGATGATATGATGATGACGATGATAATAATTCTAGTAATAAATGTACAAAATCATCAGTGCCTCAGACTCATGGTGGGGTTTTCCAGGCAGGGATTTCCTGCGAAACAGGTTAAAAAAACTACACTTCCTGGGCTACTTGTCAATGAAAATCACATGATCCTATCATCATCATCATCATCATCATCATCGTCGGTTTTGTGTCCACTTACAAAGATGACCAGCAGACATAACAATGTTAAAAGTTCAAGGTAGTGTTAAAAACTTCAGCAAATAAAAACGTTTTCAAATGTCTTCTGAAGGTTGCAGGTGTAGACTGGCGACGAATGTGATCTGGAAAGCGGTTCCAGGCAGCAGGACCTGCATACGCGAAGGCCCACTCGCCGAACTTGGAAAGTGTACGCAGCACGACGTTAGTTTTGATGCATTACCAGCTTCTGACAGACAGATGCAGATGCTGCCTACAACTAAGTGGTGCTCGAGCTTAGCGGAGCATGACAAAAAGTAAAAAAGATTTGAAGTGGTGTTTCAATAAACAAAAAAACTAAACAAAAATTAAACTTTACAATATATCTACTCAACACAGACAAGCAAAACCAGCTGAGCAATGCGGACTTACGAGTGTTGCACAATGCCCCTCTCCAGCCTGGCTGACATATGCACTGATAATTACTGGTGACAAGACTTCCAATGCAGGCACCGTTAACGCTGCAGTGTCCACCTTCACGCTGGTAGGAGCCTTTCAGACCACACACGACGTCCTCTGCATAGCAACCATCGGCCGTTCTTCTGTGTTCACCAATTTCTCCAATATGCAGGTCATAGATCTGCAGTTAAATCATCAACAAACCTGGCATAATTGTACTGAAGTCGGCCAACAATGTACTGCACACTGTACATTATTTCAAAAAACCATCTGACATGCAGTTATTCAAGTTCCAAATTACAGACATATTCCTTACAACACTGACATAATTTTGACAATTGTGCACATTACAATATGACACACATAACTGTACATTATCATTAATGACAAAATTCCATCTGCACGACACAAAACTGTATAAAATCATCAATGACAAATTCCACATGTGCATTCCACATTTATTTGCAGAATGGAAACTATTCAACGACTTGAATTTTGGTATAAAATGTACAAACGTGGTAATGCCAGAAAAACACAAAGGATTAGGAAATACCTGTCCGTTGTGTACAAGGTTTTTAATGCAGCCATAGAAGCCATCTCGAGCAACATTTTGTGGGTATGTGATCTTGCTGTTGGATCGGCCTCCAATCTGGAGAGGGGTGCTGATGCTCAGATAGCGGCCTTTGCCAGGAGTTTGACTAACGGCTTCACACGCACGACGATCTTCTGTTGAAGTCTGTGAAGCGTCAGTTTCCTCGATACTCGCCACGTCACAACGATCCACCACCAACCGTACTTGCTGCACGTCACAGGCACACAACATCATAAGTGTTGTGTTGAAGCGATTCATTCAGTTGGTACAATCAATAACGTAGAAACTTTTTACTTTACACAACTGAAAATAGGTAACATACTTTCAGTTGTGTAAAGTAAGAAGTTTCTATGTTATCATAAACGTGGTAAAGTGTCAACTCCAGATACCGAGAATCTATCTGCACCTTAAGCTGTCAAATAGTTTAAACTGTTCATGAGGTAAAACATGCTTTACGACTGAAATGTTTCCAAAATGACTCAGCATGTAACAGATGAACACAAAATACATCAGCTCGAAGTTCTGAGCTGAAGTTTTGCAAATACAGAAAGTAAAATTATTGTAAAAATTCTGGTGTGTGACTTTATAACTTAATAAAATGATAAGATTTACATAATTAAACTCGATCATGATAAATCTATCAGTACATGACACTATCAGTGAATCAAGTTTGTAGACTACTAAACTTACAACAACTGTTATAACCTGTGAACCTTTGATGCAATCAGACTTTCAAGCAATAACAAAAAAAGTCAGAGTACTTGCAGATGCCAGTTAACCCTTTAAAGGGTACATTAAAATCACAGAGCAATGGACCGTTATACAGCAATACGGTGATTGGTACACTGGCCGTTGATGGGTGGGCTGTAACAGTTGGTACAGCAAGGAGGGGCCTGGGTGGGCTGGGGCCCCGCCCAGTCCCCTCCTTGCTGTATGAAATGAAACAGCCCACCCATCAACGGCAAGTGTACCAACTTCATATTGTTTGATGTGGCAATATAATTGCCTCTGCACTCTAAGGGTTAAATACATAACAAAGATAGAGAAAACACAGAGTAGAGAGACAATACCGTGCCAGCAGTGAATATATCGACCCGATGCCAATGTCCATCGCTCAGTTTGTTTTGCCGCACAACTCCGTGCCGATCTCGCCCATCAACTGTCAGTTTTGTCTCTCCACTACCGAGGTTCACACGCAGCAGTGGATATCCATTCTTCATCTCCAGTATGACAAAGTCTTCTGCATCACCTTCAGACAGCTCGGTGATCGGTCCCTGGTAGAGTACAAGGCCATTGTCCTTGGTCGTCATGAGCTCCAGACTGGTGTGGCTTTCTCCGCACTTGGTCAGTGGCTCAAACCAAGCCCAGCCATTTCCACTAAAGCTGTGCTTCGTCTGCTGGCACCGAGGTCCATCAAACCCATCCCGACAGATGCATCTTCAACAGAGAACATTAGCAACGACATTCACATGCCTTTTTCTGCATTAAGCATTATATGTTGCAATAAAGGAAGCAAATGTACAGTTCAACCACTACTAACAGAGCAACAACCATTTTGATTTTTTTCATTTTTGTGAAATACTGTATCTCTACAACTTCATTAAACTGCTACAATCCTTTAATACAGAAAGTCTGCTTTTAGCGCATTAGAGGTTTTACGGCGATGCGCTATATAAATCGACTTTTTACTTACTTACTTCAATGTATTTGTATTTTGGTACAAAATGACAATCTCAAAATGCTGTTTCTAGTTAACGAAATTGTTATCGGCAAAACTGCCATCAACTGTCAGTGCACTGGTACGTATTATGGCTGAAAATAATTTTTCAAGTTTACATTAATATAATTCCCAAAACAATAAAAAGTTGTGTTTAACAAATGTCAAATATGAAACAAACGAAGACTTACTGCACAGTGGAAGGAGTCAGCTGATGACATGTTCCACCGTTGAGACAGCTGTCAGGTCGACATTCAATAATGTCCGACTCATAAAACTGTCGTGCAGCACATGCACAGTGCATCTTTGTGTATGCCATGAGTCCGACGATCGAAGTACCATTCGTATTGATCAACAGTGGCTCGGAACGAGTAAGTAACACAGTTGAGCAGCTGCCAGACTCGCAGCGCTCTTTGCCGACACATTCGTCTATTGGCGTCATCAACACCCGCAGCTTCAACTTTTCTTCCAACTGTACAGCAAATCACGCACACATTTCGTTTATCAACATCACATTGTACTGCTATTTGTGGTCTTTGTTTAACTGCAGTACATTTCCAGACTTACTCCACGTCATGTCCAGAGTCAGTACAAGGCTATGAAATATTTCCCACAATGGAAACCCTTTGACCACCAGTGGAGTGGAACTTTTTACAGGCCAGATGACCTTCCTGTTACCAAATGAGTTTCAAAGCACTAACAAAACTTGTTGAAATAAAATAAATGCAGAAATGTACATGTAGTTCACACCTTTAATCTTTTTCTGCAAATTGGCGATAACAACAACTGAGACTGATAACAATTCTGCACTTGACATACAACAAATCAAACAAATAACTGTAGAGACAAGCCCTTTCAGACATTAAATTGCACCAGTACTGAAATCAAACTCACAACGACCACGAGAAAGACAGAAAACAAAACATTCTATTAGTATTAGTACTAGTAGTAGGTTAATATATCAGTAGTACTTCTGCACACAAAACGTACCCGACTCTTGTACTTAGCCATCATGCCATCGAGTTTCGTTGAGCTGTAGTACGGAGAGCCGTGTGCAGCATACCGTACATCGATGGTACGTTTATCACTGGGATGATTCAGTACAGTAAACACGTTGACATTATCGACTGGAATGTCTAACCATGACGCAATTGTTCGCTGCAGCAGCTGATAGCGACTGCGCCCATATGTACTATGACCACCTTCACGGGAACTGCTCACCTTCGGACGACTAACAAACTCTTCTGCTGTCATTCCTTGACAAACGCAAACGTTTAATGACAGAACCTTCAGAAAACATTCTTCTAAATTAATTACATTTTAAATAAACCTCTGCATAACAGAAATGCTGCAGTGAAATGCACTGATGACAAGAATGATAAAGAAAGTGACACTGACATTAAAGATAATTACATGCACGGTGATAATTTTGATAGTAATGATAATATAATTTGCTAATATTAATAACATGTCACTATTTCAGAAAAAAAAATTATGGCACAAACTCGGTAGGATAGAAAAATGAACTATATAGTGAAATTTGTCAAATCTATGACAGCCGATTTCCAAATGTCTGACTCCACAAAGACAACCGACCAATAACACAGATTTGTGGCATACAAACCTTGGAGTCGCACAGAACCGGAGTTCAGAACAGCATCATCACTGATCTCATTCACATGAACTGTGATTGTTGAAGTAACTTCAGACCGCTTGACGACGTCGTAAACTTTTACTTGAAAAGTGTACTCATCAGACAGAATTCGGCCATTAACAGACAGCTGACCAGAATGACGATCCAGCCTAAATACACGTATGAACCAAATTTCCAAAACTGTCAGTAGCATTAAGACCTAGTCAATGCAGAAAGGCATTAAGTGGCTTATCCAACAAATTTTTTTTTCAATATTGACAAAAGCTGCATAAATTATTGACTAAGTCAGGTAAAAAAAATTTAATTCTTATAATCAACTAATGGCACATTGTGGAAGTGACAATGAAAACCGTTTTCCTCGATTAGTGATGCTTGCAAAGTCTGTTTTCTGTTCATGCAAACGACTTCAGCTGTTCACATTATACTGCATACAAACAAAACTTGCTTGAAATCAAACTGGTTTTTGTCCATCATCTTTTAATATCGAAATTAACAACTGAATAATGGTTAACTATGGAAAATAAGCTATTAAAAATTTCTAACCATTATTGGCCCTAACATCAACAAAGAAACGGACTGATATACCTGAAAAACCTTTCTTGTTCACTGTTGACAAAAGCAAAGGTCTTATTTTCTACGTCCCAATCATCCTCATCTTCTGCATACACGTTGCCAAGAGGTGCATTGAAAAACTCACCTATAAATAACAGTCCTTAATACACAACACACCAGTAAAAAACTTGAATCAAACTAACACCTGTCATGACAAATCTGAATAATTCTTTTAAAAACCAAATTATGAGCTTATCACTATTTTAAGCTTCACAATAGCATTATCATACCATGTAATATGAAACAAAACTTTGACAAAAGGTATACAAAATCTCCGTCACAGGATTAATAAGTAATTAATGAAGTAAGCAGGCAAGTATAATTCTACATGCAAAATCATGAAAGAAACTGTTCTGAAATGACAGCAACTACAACCTAGTCATAAAAAGACACACAACACTAATTAATAATGATGATAATGGTGCACGGTGGTGTGGTGTAACAGTTATGAGGTGATGTGGTGCGCATCAGCTCGTCGGCAGTCCCAACTGCCTCGCAGCCCTGTCACACTCGCAGGCGCCGTGGTTCATCCGGTCAGCTCTGTGCAGGATCTTGGTGTCTTCATCGATAGTGACCTTGGTGCAGCGACTCATGTCCGACGAACAGTGTCTCGCTGTTTTGCTGCCCTGCGCCAGCTCCGTCATCTACGTC
>Ga0209149_1000513_pt1 | contig 16333 bp, 12 predicted proteins | sample WorMetTyACAVOLI2_FD_187423 | JGI IMG/M metagenome (GOLD analysis project Ga0209149, IMG submission 187423) | Marine gutless worms symbiont microbial communities from Max Planck institute for Marine Microbiology, Germany - Olavius algarvensis... ... | reverse complement strand
CAAGGCATCGTCAGCGTGCCCACGTACTGGTACGTTAAGCGTACCCGCACGCCTCGTGGGTCGGTTAGGGTTCAGGAGTAAGGGTTAGTGCCAGTTATGGCAAATGCTGCAATTGTGGGTCTAAAGTAACAGACCCACCCGGGGGCTATTCCTGGATATAGCCGTAAATTGCTAATATTGTTCCTGGTGCTACATCTGCAGCTACTGTTTTCGTACCTGTGATCAGGTATCTGTTTCGCAGTGGCAATCCGGAACATCCCGGCGACAAATTCTACAACACTTCTGTGCAGGTGCTTTCGAGCGTGCGGCACACTAAGTCAGTCACCACCGTCGATAATCGGAAACGGGTGACAGAATTGCCTTTGACTGAGGACAATTTCTACGTCATCAACCAGTTCAACCATGACTCTGGTATAGCAGAAGGAACGCTGCCAGCATGGCTCGGTCCAGTTGATGTCATACGGTTATACGTTCAGTATCCAAGCACATCCTGGGCCATTTTGAGTGAGGTGGGTTGAAGTTGTATATAGTTCTGTAATACAATTACTTCTCGACATTTTGAACAATATGGGAAAATACATAACTGCTGCAGCTTTCTGACTAGTCTTGTGATGACGATAATCGTGAGAGTGACGAAAGTGTGATTGGATAAGCAGTGTCATATATAACCGGTAACAGTTCAATAGTCAGTGGTTGTTTTACCTTGTAGATATACATAAAGGAGAAAACAGAGAAGACGAGGTGACCACTGTTATTGGACGTACGGTCATCATTGTATTAGTCATAAGTCATTTTTGTGTGCACGTTACTGCTTGTGAAAACCTGGGTTTGACAAGTCAACCTGGCCTTTTTTGGCCACAAAAACCCACTTTTTGGCTGTAAGACTGGATTTCCGGATGTTTTCGATTTGTGCATCTTGCTATAGCTGCATACGTTTGTGCTGTATATTGTTGCAATGTTAAGTTTTCTTTTTGTGTTTGCCTGCATCACATACTGTGGCATTGTTCTCAACTCAGTACTGTAACAGTTAATCATTCATATTTGTGCTAAAACCAAAGAAATCATAGTAGAAATATGTCATAGTATGCTTGTCAGCATCGGTGGTTGCATCTCTCAGTAAGGCTGTCAGCAACTGGTTGGAAGAAATGTTTACAGTCACTCCTCACCGTCGTACAATACAATAGTTTGATTTATATACTGCCATAATTCCATAGATTCAGATTCAGCAACGCATGATGTTTACGGTAAGCAATGCTGCCACCGTGTCTGCAAAAGGATGATTTTTACGAACCCAAGATTTGAAAGGTTGTCAAACCTGAAAATGACTGCCACCTAGTCGAAATACGTATCCAGAAAGAGAAAACATTGTGACAGAAAAGATTGAGTACTCGTCAAACTCATGGATGTAATAATATAATGAAATACACATACATGTAGTATGTCGACCTTCAGACCGTAGTGCACTACCTTTATGATGTTACAGTCACTGTACATAGGCCTGATGAGTATTGTGCAGTGTTGGTGTTAAATTTCCTGAATGTCTAATATGACGCATCATTTCTTATACCTTCGTTAAACAGGTAACAAATAATGTGCAAAAGAATACATGTTTCACATGTGATTTAATGATAAGGGGGACACAGATGTCATCTTTCTGTCACACTGACTGTTGCTTGCTGCTATTCATACTGTCTGCATTTCTTGTTATGCTGTCATTCTGTATACATGTACAAGACTCGATGACATTTCTTTGCTGTACTTTATGGCAGCCAAAAAATTAATAATATATTATAATTATTCAAATTTCAAACATTAGTTTGTTTCAGGGTAATATTAATATCGTACTTATTCATCAGACTTGCATGCTGGCTAGGATACTGCATCATCTCAGCACACTGCAGTTTCATGCCAGAGTTGTGTACTTTTTTGCATGCTTTTTAAAACTATGCATATCTGAGCAAAATCAAGTAGCCTGTGCTGCTCTGTGCATTTGCAGGGTTTTTAAGGGTGTGTACTACGCATTGTCACCCAATAAAGTAAAAAGCTACGCATTTTTATGGTCAACGATACATATCGCTGCACATTTTCATCGTGGGTACATGTAGCTGTGTAGCATTACACATGAAAAATTGGCAGAAGGCGCAGTAGGTTAAAATATTTGAAACCGATTATTGAATTGAAGTAGGCTGTGTGAATGTGAGTGATTGACAACTGCTTTGTCAATGTCAATCTCAATAATAGATTTATATAGCACAGAGTCATGAAGCATCTCCACTGCGCTGTGTGTGCTGAGTGGTAACGACAAAATAGATTCGTCTTCAGCGATTGTCTCAAGCTATTGCTGCTGAGCGCCGGGTCACGGACACTGTCCTGTAGCAAGTTCCATACCGTCAGACCTATGACAGAGAAGGTCCGAGGACTGAAAGTGCTGAGCCGGTAAGGTTGTACAGTCAGGTGATATCGAGTAGCTGACCATAGATGATGTCAGCTGGTGTACAGCAGTCGACCAGGTAATCAGGAGCCTTGTACTGCAGACAGCAGTGCACTGACTCCCAGTTTGTAGTGGATACGTTCTGGTATGTCGAGCCAGTGCATTTCCTCATGCAGCAAGTGTGACAAGCCATGGTCAAACTTGAGTGTGCCAGTGATGAGACACGCTGCAGCGTTCAATACACACTGTAGCTTGTCAGTAATGTGTCTTGGTGATCCGGCAAAAACAGCGTTACAATAGTCCACACTCGACATGACAGGCATGGACGAGCATCTTGATGGAGTCCGTGTCTTGGGATCGTCTGACTCGTTTAAGTTGGCACAGCTCTGTGCATTGCATTTGTATTGAATATTGACAGTATTTACTGTAAAGCTTAGTATAAGTGACCGCATTTGTATACTGTTACATGCTGTGTTTTGTGATTACTAAAAATGGCTTTGATGTTGCTACAAGTTGTCCATATTTTTTGATGGCATAAAGGGTAGCACTACCCCTTTTCTCAGAGTCTGGTGGTAGCATTACCTGTTTTGAGAATGAGCTAAAAGAAACCGAATTTGGCCATAATTTTGCTATGTGTGGTTTAGTCGTACACTCTGCTGTTTTTCCACATTTAGAACAGATCTCACAAATGGACTGTGATCTTTATGGCCATAACAGCTAGGAATAAAGAGCAGCCAGTGGGTTGTTGAACACCAGTAAACAAAGGTAGTTTCGGCATCCAGCAAGTGCATATGTAGACCTGTGGAAGCAGTTTAGTTGGAATAGTAAACTTGACGTAAAAGTCCTGTTTATCTGCACGATTCTTGCGAGGCATACATGTAGGCAGATGCTTCCTCAGGAAACAGTTGACAGATAACTTCTCCTTTTGTGTGGCTATGGGCCACTAGTTAGTGGATTTGCGTGTTGTTTGTTTTGATGATTCAAGTGTGTCTTGCTTGTTCTGTTGTAGATGATACTGTGTATTTTGTTAAGGTTGCATTAGGATTTACTTATGGACTTATAGTAAATGTTAGGTTATAAATAAATTGGTTGTATGTGATATGTTGTAATGATTCAGTATCAATCTACATGTTGTGTGATATGTTTATAATATTGTTTAATGCTGTTACTATGGTTGTTTTTAGTTTCAAGTATCATTTTTGTACCATTAAATGTGAATTAATTAGTCTAAACTGTATTTTGGTATTTTGTGACATACAGCAATTATTTCTTATGTAAGTTACACCTAAAAATTTTGGCTATTACAGTAGTGGTATGCATTTAGTTCAGTTCTATATGGTGCAATAACCAAATTTGTGAATTGTAAGGAGTGACAATATTGCAAGCTATGTTGAACAGATGACAAAATTTCATTTGGCTGTGACAGTAATGCTGCACGAGATACAGAATGCAAAACAAGTCCTTTTGGATGGTCTTTCCTATTGTTTGGCTTATGCTTATGAAAATTAAATGTTGCAGACATGCAATAATAGCTAGTAGAGACCTAATTTCAACTTTTTTCATACAATATCGGGGTCACTGGATTATATCCCTGTGCCAAACAAGTGACTTGTGTTCTTTTTTGTGTGATGTGTTGTGCTACAAGGCATTGTGAACACTGTATACTTTTAACTGTTCAATTATTTACTAATGATTTCAGTTATTATCTGTGTGTCGATTGCAAACAGTTTGCACGACTCAGAAGTGGCCGACAGTTTGTACTGATGCTCGACAAAATAAAACCCGTTGCATGTGTGACGAAAATGCATCCTTACCCCTAATAAACTGACATACTTGGCCTCATCTTTATTTGTCACTATGGATGATAGACATGTAGAAGCAGAGCCGTACGAGGAAATAGTCGACAGAGCCGAGATGTTTAGTATGCCTAGTGGGAGTACATCAGCTAGTCCAGTGTCCGTCGATGGGAGTCTCCCACCTGCGCAGTCGCATTCCCAAGGACCCAGTACTTCTGTATATAATGCTAATCTGATGACCTCTGTCATGCGGCCCGACCAGAGATATGAGCTAGCCTTGGTACCGCAAGTGCCGCATCTTCAGACAGAGCACGTCGGCAGTGGCAGTCACACATGCAAAAGTATGATTAGCAATGTTTTACAAGAGAACCAAGTATTTTGAATGCAGTTTAAGGAAATATTGTGATAATTGCTTAATTTTGTCCTTTTCACTGTTACCAGAAAATGCTTCCAATATTTTTATATTCATTTACATGTACTTTTTGGCCAAAAATTAGGGCTGTCGGGCGATTAATTTCTTTAATCGCGTTAATGGCACTTTTTTTAAATTGCAGTTTTAATGCACATTTTGTTTGTTACATTTTTCAATTTGTTTATTTCCATTTGCAGGTGGACGTCATTGGCCAATTCCTGTTGAACGCTAGTGTTCTACACTGTGTCTCAAAAAAAACGGTGCCACTTGATGTTTGATAACTTTGGCAAATGTTGACCGATTTTCATGTCTTTCACCAACTGATTCGTGATAAAATTCTCTATGTACATACTACAAAGATTTTCACCTCACCTGCAATATGTTGCTACACTACCTTGTGAAAGTTGAAAATCCAAAAAATGTTACTGATTTTGACAGCATCCTCAACAAACTTGAGGTGTTCCGGACGACACTTTGAACACTTTGACATTAGACAGTAGTTAGACAGACTGTCTTAAGACTGCTGACATTGTGTGACTGACTTAACATTTTGAAGTTTGTCAGGCGACGTCTCGAATCAACGTTGAACATTGTTGTATTTTTGTGGCAGGTTACATATGACCTCGCAGTAAACTTTAGTTAAACATATTAATTGTCATATTAAACGTGAAAATTAAGAAACATTTTTGGATTTTCGAATTTCACAAAGTAGTGTAGCAACATATTGCATGTGAGGTGGAAATCTCTGTAGTATCTAATAATTTTCTCACAAATCAACTGGTGAAATAATTTTGAAAAGAAGCCCAGCTACTGCTGGGACAGCCAACCGTTCGTTGCTATTTTAGAACATAGAATACCTATGCCTGAATTATTTACGGAGTTACGGTTCTCCATTTTATGAGAGTTCTGGACGCAGGAAATACGGTTGCCGCTATTAGGGGGTGATGCCCCCAGACTAGGATGATGAAACTTTGCGTCCAGGTAGCGAAGGGATGTCACTTTCATGTCGTGAAGACAGAATGATGATATGTGGAATGGTTTTGAGACAGCACGGGAACGTTACAGACGACAGACGTCATGCTCATGGCATATAGCCAACCGTCTATATAGATAGACGGTTGGCTAAAAATCGGTCCACATTAGCCAAAGTTATAATAAAACATCAAGTGGCTTACTTTGTTCTGACACACAGTATAGTACTGACGAGTTACTACAGTGATTGATTAGTGCAGGTCACTGAACTTGTTGACAGTTGACAATAATGGAGTCTTAGTTTTGTGTGATCATCCACAATTGTGTGATTATTAAATAATATAATAATAATAATCCGATTTGTAAAGTGCCTAAGGCCGTGGCTTCAGAGGCGCTGGCGGCAGGTCAGTTGTGAGTGTTACTCAAAAGCCTTACGCAAGAAGTACATCTTAAGCCTAGATTTAAAGACAGAAAGTGAGTCAGCACTATTGTCTCAGGCAATGAGTTCCAGACAATTGGCGCAGAACAACGAAAAGCTCCTCTCACTAAGTCTGTCCTGGTGAACGGCTTGTCCAGTAGTGGGATGGCAGATTAGCGTTCACTCGCGCGAGCCTTGATGTGATGACTGAGGTATGTCGGTGCTGTGGCGCTGTTGTCACTTTTGACAGTCAACACAGCCACCTTGTACTCCATTCTGTGTTGAATGCAACCAATGCAGCCCACACAGTAATGGCTGGGCATAAGATCGTCTTGGAGCTTGGAGAACGATCCTGGCTGCATTGATTAAATTAATTTGATTTTATTTGATAAGTGAAACCAAGTTATACAAATTAAAGAAATCAACAATTGCTGTCTTTGCATCACGCTTTTGTTAAAATTTTTAATGGCGTTAATTTTTTAAACTGCGATTAAAACGCATTGATTTTACAGCCCTACCAAAAATAAACAGATGTTTTTTTGTGTTTCTGGCCAAAAATATATCATTTTTTGGCCAGTCTCTGGTTGAAACTTGAGAGCTAAAGGCTGTGAGCAGTCATATGATGCCTCCACTGCTGCATGTGTGTGATGGACTTGTCTGCAGGACGTTCATTGGCACGGGACAGGCATAAAAATAGCCGTGTAATCTAAAGAAATGCTGTAATAGTTGCCTAACTTGGTTTTTTCACTTTTGCTACAATGTGCTTCAATATGTTTGTCTTCATTTACTTGTGGCCAAATATAAACTGCCATTCTGTTGAAAAAAAAGTAACCATGAAAGCAACCTTCCTAGACAAGCCACCCAGCAGTAACTGGAAAATAAATTTGTTGCCTCAATTTTTGTCTAAACAGCCTATTATCTTTGGCCACCGCAGGTTAGGCCAAGTCCCCCAAAATGTCCTAACTCCCAACCCATAGTGTCAGCACTGAAGGCAAACAGTGCAGCAAACACACAATTTGTACGACTTAATATGATAGTGCTAGTAAATCACACATGCGGCTGGCAGTACATCTCGAGCACAGCACGCTAGAGATCTCGCTGCGGTGTAAACTATGTACTACACTGCAGTGATATATAACATACATGTATATAACAAAAACTACAGGAGTCCGGTCTATAAAAAACTTGTCCAGTGTTGCACCACAGCTTTTGAATTGTCTGTACAATCAGTGTTGAGCAATGCCAACATGTCGTCACATGACATATTGGAACCAAAACACCATGCAAACAGTTTGTCAGGAAACACTTGTAGTTCTAACACACCATCTTTCAGCTGACAAGTCCTACAAAACACAGAGAATTTTGCAGAAAAACTAACGTAATGGCAAATGAGCAGAAGAGTTTATTTCAGTTTAAACACAACACAAATGACCATTATATACACAGACAAAGAACGCAACAGACAACTGCAATATGATGTTCTCCACTGCTGACAAAGTGTCCATAATAGTATGGTAATGTGCCTGCCCGGTGGCTTAGTGGGTATGGATGTGACAGAGTTGGCTGTTTGAATTTGAATTCAAATGTTGTCGCAATTTTCCCACGTTAGATGTGCATAGACAATTTTTGGTGGAATTCGAATTTGGTTTTGCGTTAAGAAATAGTAAATTGTTCGAGTGCCTGGCCTGCAGCAAAGCATGAAATGGTAAACAATAAACACAGCCACACCCACTGTGTCGAAAACAAGGCTAAGCACATCGAATAACAGGCAATGACAGGTAGGCCGAAACTTGAATTGGTTGAGCTGAGCTGATCGGCTTGTTTGTTGGTCAGCTGTTAACACTGTATGCCTATGAACTCGGCCAATCTGAAATGGTTCTACATAGTTCTACATTCTTATTCTAAGTTCTTGTTTGGTGAAACTGTTTACAAGTAGCTGGTGCGGTAAATCCGCATTCAAATCGGACCATCACAGTCACACATGACGTCATGCGATCATTATGCCGCTAGATGGCAGCACTGTGGTCAGTTAAACGTTGCGATGAATTTTAATTTTGTTCGTTTTCTATTATCTCGTCTCAAAGCAAGCTGTGTTGTGCGGTATTGTTATTTTAATACATCTGCCTCTCAACTGACGCAATGATTGTGTACACTTCAGCTTCCCTTTAATAATAAAAGACCCATGACAGCAAATCATAATTACAACGGAGAAAAAATGAGTACTATCATACCTAGATAGTCGTCCATCAGAGTTCCTATAGCAAACTGCAAACAACAGCAAACATACTCGTTAATGTACATGACTTTCAACTATCAACACACTATCAAATGAAACTGTAATTAATATATTAAATTGTAAAATTAGCTAGTTTAAAAGTAGCTTGTGGGAAATGCACTGAAAATAAATGTAGCACGTGACAATGTATCTTCTGCAGACTTACAATGTCTGTTGCATCGACCCTCGTGCCAACAATCTTTACTCGAATTTCATCTTCTGTTTGTATCACGACATCCTGAAGAAAAATAAGAGTAAAACAAAATTCTGGAATTAACCACATTTCAATCAAAAATTATATAAAAAGTCACAAATATAAATAATTTCTCTGAGAAAAATTTCAAGTTCATGTGTGATTGCATGGTAACTGATGTGTGCATGTGCAGACGTGTGTATGTGCCTTGATGCTACTGGGTATTTGTATTTACTTTCTTCCATCTCTGTCACTCTGTTCACTGTATAACAGCGTCTTAAGTCATACTAACTGGCCATGTTGGTGAAATAAATTTTAATTACATTTAATTAATACAACACAATCCAGCAACATGCTTAACCCTTTTACATCAAGAATCTCCACTGTGAGCCTTTTTATACCTTTGCAAGCTACTGCATGTGTGGCAAAGGCTATTATGTTTTCAGTATGTCCCATTGTCCTTATATCTATCAGACAGGCCCGTAGCCAGCCTTCTGATAACGTGGTGGTTTCCCTCACATTTTGTACCTTTTTTCAGGGTTTGAAAATTGAGCTCCCAATGGCTGTCTAGGAGAATCTCGATATTTAAAATAATAATGATTGATGCTGTTACTTTGTGGTCAAAGCTTGAATCTAACTACATGGTAGTCTACTCGATTTTACTAATTTTATTTCATAGACTGATGCTATGCAAGATGTTAGCGCTCGAGCAGTCGGCGGAAAAGTGACCTTTTAGCGCTGTGAGGAGTTAACCGACCGCTCCGACCCCCCCCCCCCCCCCCCCCCCCCCTTGGCAATGGGCCTGTCCCATTATCCTGTGCCAACATGGACTCGGCTGCAGGGCAAGAGAGTCCACTACACACATGCAGCAGTGGAGGCATCATACCACGGTCTTTAGCTCTCTTGTTTCTTTAACTGTGGCTGGCATGATGAAACAATACCCAAACATGCAAAATGTGGGATAATGTAATTATGTAACATGGCTGGCAGTGCTGTACGAAACAGTGTAGCTGCCATGTACCACAAAGTGAAGACGATCAGCAGTAATAGCTCTTTCAATAACATATCTTCCACAAACAGTCTAAGCCACAAGTACACATGTAAGCCACATGTGTTGCACAATTTGGTGTCCTGTACAAATCTAATCTCTTGCATTATCTACAGCAGTAAACGTATCATGCTTCTAGTGAAGCGTAGGCAGGACGCTCATCTCCCTTCATTAGGCCTTGAGCCTGCAGGTTGGTACATCACTGCATATGTGATGCAGGGCAATGCAATACCTTTGGTTAACATTTCAGCGACAGCGTGTCAAGACCCTACACTGCTTGGTGATGGAGTAACAACTTGCTCACAGTCATCACCTGATGGCTGGTAGTCGAATCTGTGACCTATCAATCACAATTCAAATGCTCTAACTTTACATTTTCATTGCTGCATGCACCGTATCTTTAGTATTGGTTTGTAGGGCGACCTTGAATCGATCACCGGTTACGACGCCTTAGAAATTGTCGTGATATTATTATTATTATTATTACTAACTACGACATCACAGTAAAGACACTAAAATGTCATACCTCTTCCTTGGTCTTATAGCACGGAGGATTAGAATTTGGATCAAATTCCATATCAGACGGAATGGACTGCAACATACACCATCAACAGTTAATATCTGCAAATCAATAGATATGTATTACCAGTAGCATATGTAATATGTACATAACATTAATATAGTTACAACGTTATTACACACTGGAATACACACTACTGTGTGTGTATGTGTTTTCTTTTCTCTTTTTATCCTTTTTTTCTATGGCCTCGCTGCCTTAAAACTGACCGATTGATTGACAATGGAAATTCCACCAATTTAGTTTAGTTTCGCAACTTACATGTCTTGAAATGAAGCAAGAGAGAGGTCCAATCTCAGTGAAGAGTCCAACCTGCAACAATGAACACATGCGTGAGTTTCCTCATTTATCAACTTCACTAAAACAACACTGCATCCAGAAAAAAGCGGACACAATGAACGATCATTAATAACTTTTGCAAATTACTGCCTTGTACTGTAATATGCTACATGGGTGGCCAAACAGATAATGAACTTATGACATCGCCATCAACAATTGCCAAACTGCCATTTACGTTGTTCTCATGTCTGGCGTACATCAAAGCATCATTGCATACAGAGACCACCCACCAACAACATTTCACATGCCATGACTGTCTGCCATCAACTTGATCATCGGTTAATAATCGGTTACAGCAACTCAACGATTGGTTACGAAATAATTCAAGTTTGACATCCCGAAATAACAGTATGTCGAAGTTATTAATGACACGCATCTATCATCATAGTCTAACACAATACAAGGTCATATGCAGTCGAGTAACATCTGAAGTACCAATAACTAGGGCTGTAAATTCAACGCATTAACGAACGTGTTAACGCGTTAAAGGATTAATCGCGATTTAAAAAATTATTGCCGTTAAAAAATTTAAAGCCTGAAAAAATTACGCAAACCAGCAGTACCAACATTGAACACAACTATGCCAAAATCAAACGTCTCTTGACGTTAAACGAATTTATAATTACTTTCTGGTTGCAGCACCACTCTCCCAGTCTATTTTGGTTTAAATACATGCCTCTTTTTTAGTTTTTAATTGATTTCTCGTCAGTACTAGTAATAGACTAGTGTTCAACAGCAATGGGCCAACGATGTCTATCTGCAAATGGAACACAAACAAATGTAAGAAACAAAATGTGTTAAAACTGCGATTAATGTGTGATTTAAGAAATTAATCGTGCAATAAACGCGATTAAAGAAATTAATTGCGTGACAGCTCTACTAATAATAAAACGTTGTTACATCTGTTTACACTCTGTGCATCGTCAGAAATCTCACCTTATTAACTTGAGTCACCACAGCATCCAACACTTCACCTTTAAACGGCCGAAAAACAATAGCTTTGTACTTCACTGGATATACAACAAACCCTCTGCCAGGCTGTATCAGACCAGCACCAATGTTGTCTATAGTTGTTACAGCAATCACAAACCCATACCTGTGTAACATGCAAACTTACAGCTACATACAATATGAAATTGCAATTGATACATTTCTTTCTCATATGCTTACAGCTTACAGAACAACTATTACATTTATCGGTGTTAGACAACAAGAGGCTCAACTGTCGCAGAGAGAACGCGCAATGTTGCATGTCATTGTCACTGAATATTTTGCTGCACTCAAGATCATTCAAAATGACACCACTGAGTAGAGTGTAAGTCCCTATTAGTATTTCATTGTAACCGTGTCTGTATCTCGTACTGTTTCTGAGATATTCAGTATTAAATAATGGCACGACCTTGAAAATCTGGGTTTGGGGTCGTTCAAGTTATTGAAAATGGCGCAGTGCGATAGACCACATACGACTTTCTATTGGTCGACCATTGTAAGTATAGCACTATCTTGTACCATTTTCGAGTTATTTCGCATTCAATAATATCGTGACTTTGAAACTGGTATGGTATAGTAGAGTTTAACGTCCCATTCGACACATTATAGGTCATTTCGGAGACGGTTTTATGGTTCACATCACCCAACCAACAGTGTCACAGCACTGAAGGACAATGGTTAGTCAACCACGTACCATTTGAAAGCTTGGGTACGATTATTTATTCGCCTTCCATAGTAACTATAGCTCTATCTTGTATCGTTTCTGGGGTAAAGCGAGATATTGGTAGAAAATCGCGACTTTTTCAATGCCACCAATGACATTCCAGAATGCAAAATAAGGTTTCTAATTCTGCTTAATTTTTGACCGATCCACTTTTCCATGGATCGTTCGAACACTAGTCAACAGCTGGATATCCAGCATGATGTCAGTACTGATCAGTTTATACAGTTCTGTGGTTCAGTACCGATCCAGTACCGAATTATAATAACATTCCAATAGCGCGCTATAAATATTTGTTTTGCTTGATTGATGTATGACAGGCAGGTATGTGGATGGGAACGTAATGTTTGGTGCCTGGCCATTGTGACGTCATAAATTCCGTCGTCTCTGGCCCACAGCCGTGGTGTGGCCCACCCAGGGAGCATGCATAGTGACCAGAGAGGTGCAGATCCCCAAATATTTCGTCCACGTCAGTCCGCGGATTTTGACCAGATCCACATCCGCGTCTTGAGTCCACAGATAGATGCTGTATTGGATCCGCGTGTACAATGATTTGTATACCTTCATTAAACCCCTACAATTTAAGCATACTTACCGGTAGTCAATAGTCATGGCCATATGATCACACTGTTAGTTGTCTGTTGCATCAGCACGGTGAGCAGCTGGTTTAGCGTGATGTTGTGCAGTGAGATAACAAGGTTTCACACAGTTAAAACCTGACCAAAATTACTTTTTTGAAGGATCCTCGCCCGTCCACGTCCTCTAATTTTCGTGAACGATCTGTGGGGGTCAGTACGTAGATCTCTAGAATAGTTGCGGATCCGTGTCCGCAACAAACGCGTCTGCAGCCCGCACATCTGTGATAGTGACACACTGCCTCCTACACGACCAGGTCAGTTGAATTCCCGAGCCATCACCTGTCGCCCGACTTCGGCCAGTCATCTACTCGGCTGAACGGCAGCTAACCGCCGACACAGTGGGTGGCCTGGGCCGGTCGCATGGACGTCTGTGTAATAGATATTATACAGACGTCCATGTACAGACGTCCATGGCTGGTCGGAACACACTGGCCCGCCACGTGTGATGTCTGTGGTCATGTTCTCCCAGGCCAGATGGGCGAGCTGCGACGCGGCACGTGTTGATGGACAGACTTTCAGCCTCTACGCTGTGCCGTGAACATAATTTCAGTTTCGAAGCTTTCTTTACTGCGCGCGCGACTCTGTGTGTAATACGATACGATCACCTTGCGATGAAACTTGGACCGGATGTCCAGGAGTGGAAATTCAATCATCGGTTATGTACTTCTATATCTGATGCTCGAATTTGTATACGATGTTCGGTTAGTCAAACATCGTTTCACATCCCTACTGTATATTCTCATTTCTCACTGATTTTTCCTCGCTTTTTGGCCTGCAATGTGCGCTGCGGCGCATTTATACAATGTGGCAGCGAATCGGCGACCGATCTGCGGGTGGTTCGGTACCGAGCCCGAGCCAACTGGATCGGGCCCGAACCAGATTCAGTACTAAGATCGGTTCAATCACTACTGTTGACCAGCAAGAGAAAATGAAGGCTGCAATTTCTTATGATGCTTTTGACTACTCTGGTATGACTGAGCAATGCCTCATACATACAGAGCTGCTCTGATGTTCTCTCAGCATACATCTGTTACTGATGCTCAATGGAGAAAACAGGAAGACCATCACATGAGCAACTAGTGACACTCAGCAGTAACCTCCACGTGTCACAGTTACTGCTTCCCCATCATACCAGTACTTGGGTAGCAGTGTGGTTTCCGCCTCTCCTACAAGAAGCTGTCAAATCTGTCATACTGAGGAAAGTGATAGAAAGATGTGGATCTGAAGTTTGTGTACTGGTGACGTGCAGGCACCAGCTACCGGTAGCACATTCATGGGTAAAAAAAAGATCAACCTCTGTTAAGTTCAAGTTCCTTTCTGGTGGTTCACTGGGCAACTGCAGTCAGCACAAATGTTCCATGTACAAGCTGCGATCTCGTTGCACCTGTACACAGTGGGCACTGTGGCGGACAAGAGCCAATGATGACAAATAAAATTTTGAGCACAATGCTGGAGACAGAAACAGTTAATGGCAGAAGATATGCAACAACCTACCTGTGAACACTGAACACTGCCATTGCCTGGAATGTATGGCCACATTTAACTCCACAAATACAGTGCACATGCATAACTTACTTTCCAGTACAAGTTCCTTCAACTTCAGTAAACAATTTCTGCTTGACTGTATTCAGCAAACTGGGTCCAAAATATCGGGGATGAAGTAGAATGTCGTGGCTCAAGCTTACCTGCAATAAACGACACAGATATGTTATTACCATCCAATTTCATCTGACAAGTCAGAAATGCACATACAACATGAAAGCCGGTGGAGGTCATCAGCTTCATACCATACAATTTACTTATTATTCCTGAACAGTGACATCCCACTCACTCACTCACTAGTCAACCTTCCTCGATGAGGGTTGGCGACAGCAGATGACCACTCCGATATCTTTCTTCTCCATTGTGGTCGATCTTGTGACATCTCCTTTAGCTGAATGTATTCACAGCCAGTCCACTCTTCAATGTTGTGTATCCACTGTCTTCCCTAGTTTCTAATAACAGAATGTTTAGGGGACTCATAAAGGCTGCTACAGTAGCTAAGAATACACATTATTAACATTATCCAGATTCCAGATGTGTGGTGGGCAATGCAGCAAAAATGCATGCTTGGACACCTAGTAGTCACTCAATGCAAAAGACGGACAAATTATAATACTATGGTAGGTCAGTGTGTCCATGTGTCAATAAGCATCTAATTCTGACACATGCTAATTGGCTACCTGAACCGCATGAAATCTGCATATAACAACTGCACACAACTGTGCTGCAGACAACTGATGCATGAGGTAAACCTTACCTGCAGTGTAAACAAGACCATTGAAAATAACAGTCTGTGTCAGGCAGGGATGGATTCCGAATCAGCACTTAACGCAATAGTACGCTACACTATGTCATTGTGACGCAGGATAATCCTCGGGATGCAGTTCTTTCATCAACTGTTCATATTGCCCATGGAGGGACCTGCGCTGCAGCCAGACTTTTACCCACACACTTCTTTTTCTTTTTCTTGTCATTCTTGCGATAGCTTGCTTTCTTGCCTGTTCACGTTCATGTTCTTCTCTCAAGCGTTCTTGTTCTGCCACATGATTAATCAGTGTTTCCAGGGCATCCAGATGCTGGATAATGGCAGCTTTTTGCCGAGGATTTAACCACCTCATAATCTTCTTCTTCTTATGTTATTACAATACCAGATATGCGTTTTGGCATTTTTACGCGGTGCTTGTGCAAACACTAACTGCAACCATAAGCAAACATACGTACACTTTATGCCAGACATGCGTATACGTACGCAACCGTACGCCGGTTATACGCAATCTTATGCCTGGGTACATCAATTTCATACGCTATAAGTATGCCATGCCTATGCATAAGGTACGCAACCATATGCCATCGTATGCCAGCCTACGCAGATCCTGCGATTTTTTCATGAACGCAGCCTGCAGTACGCGTATAATTTCGGCGTAGAGGGTACGCGGGTCAATGCAACTCTACGCGGGCCCGGTGTGAAAGGGGCTTAACCCTAACCCGGCCGTATGCAAACTTCAGTTCACTGCTGTACTTTATGGCTGTAGCGCTTAACCGCTCGTTCTGCTTTTCTACCGTCCGTGAATCTAACTTTGCAAACACTTGATGCGATGTGAATTATAATTTTTATTCTGGGGAGGGAGCGAGCCCCCTCCCCAGACCCCTCCTCCTGTGCCACTAACCCTTACTCCTACTTTAAATAATATTTTTTCTCCGCCCCTTCCCTAGACCCCTCCCCAAGGTGTGGTTTACGGCGCTATAACTGCCACTAACCCTTACTCCTGCTGTGGCATAGAACATTAAATCATCGGCGTAAAAATAGCCGAACAGCTATTTTTACGGTTTCCAGTCAACTCGGCCCCAAAGACAACTCGACCCCAGGTCAACTCGGCCCCACTACCAACTCGGCCCCAAGGTCAACTCGTCCCAAGTCAACTCGGCCCCAAATTCAAATGTAAAGCACTTATAATTGTTTATAGTAATTTCAACGCCACGA
>Ga0209149_1000512_pt1 | contig 16362 bp, 15 predicted proteins | sample WorMetTyACAVOLI2_FD_187423 | JGI IMG/M metagenome (GOLD analysis project Ga0209149, IMG submission 187423) | Marine gutless worms symbiont microbial communities from Max Planck institute for Marine Microbiology, Germany - Olavius algarvensis... ... | reverse complement strand
AATGGATGAACTTCTTTAAGGACCACTAAGGTCATCCAGTCGTATTGGCTGCACGATGTTGTGGCACAACTCTGAAATGGAAGGAGCAAGCACGATATACCAAATTACCAGGTGCAGCCGCACCCGGAAAGTACCCGGTAAGTAACTACCTGTTAGCAAATTAACTGAAACGCCCATCCCTAATTTTAACCCGACCCAGGTATGATTCTCACACAGTTTAGCCAATAGCCAATGGATTCTCGCGGCATATGTTGTAAACAGACTTCGTCGTAAGGTTGTTGAAATGTTAAGGTCATAGTGTCAAACAGTATTGTGGATCGTTTCATATGACAAAAATGACTACAGAGATCCGCAACAACAGGGTCTATACCGTGGTTCTTACCGGAGGTTAATAGAATGTTATGTCTCAGTTATAGTACGCGTGGAAAGCACGTTGCTCATTTACTACAATGGCGCGAATCATTTTGCCGCGCGATGCTCTATGCCGTCCTGCGGTGTCTTTCTTGCTGTGTATCTGTCACGTTCGTGTGCTGTATCTAAACGAGTGGCGATCTGGTAAACTGCGAACGAACATGCTAACTCAGTCTGTGATTGGGCGTGACGTCACATGCGTGTAATATTAGGTTCGCAAATTACCGCGTCACAGGGTTCACGGTTCGCACATTGCTATTATGGATTTTTGTTATTGACCTGTTTGAAAGTGTCTTGTGCGTGTTGTCTTCATTTTTGCTGTAAACTCTCGTTAGAACGTGTTTGTCAGGTTTTAGTGAAATGTGTTTACAAAATGCAGGCTTAGTTAAAATCCGTAGATTTTGGTGCACTCGTCGTTCAAAGAAATAAATGGCGAATGAATATAAAGTAGACAGCAAACCAAAAATTGCTGTCCTTGCAGTCAACTAATCAGCAAACAAACTGCCAAAGACCATTTGTGCAACTAATTACTATTTACTTTAGCAGATGCAATCAGTCGGAATTCGATGGCCTGTGAAGCATTCTCGACACTCGATGGCAGCAAACGCGTTAAACTGGGTTGAAGTGCATACATCACTGCCTTCTGTTCTTCGGTGCGATATCCATTAATGGGTGCAGACCACTCGTTACCGCCAGAGTGTCATGATAATCAGCAGCGGTTGGAGAATGCCGAGTTCTGCAGAGCCCCGTGGAAGGACTTGAGTCGACTGCAAGAGACAAACTGCCAATGGGAGGGAATTCCAATCAGTAATGGTCCGAGGAAAAAATGAATATTTGAGGACATCAGTACGAACTGGCAATGATGCAAATTTATTTTCGTTGGAGGCTCGTATGCCGTGATGAAACTGAGAGGTGATCCAGAGAAAAAGCCGAAAGATTATTCAATCCCTTGTGAAAAACCGTCAAACGAGAGTTTTTACAATGTTTGAACAAGGGCAACCAACCAAGTTCGTCAAGCAGACCAGTGATAGAAGTTGTATAGCGATAATCTTTTTTGACAAAACGGGCAGCACGACGTTGAACACGTTCGAGTTGCTGGATATCTTTGGCCATATACAGGTCCCATGCTGCAGCGGCATACTACAAGTGGGGATGAACTATGGACAGATAAGCAAGATTTTTAGTTTCCTGAGAACAACAATATGTATTATGCCGAACAAAGTTAAGAGTCCTACTCCTAGTTGCCTTAAGGCAGATATTAGAAATATGTTCATGCCATTTAAGATCAGATGACACAGTTATGCCGAGGTAAGTATGAGAACTAACAGTGCTTAAGAAGTCTGTTCCAAGGTAGTGAACAGGAGAAGGAGAAGACTTTATTACATTGACGAGAGATAGACAATATGTGGCACTTCTTAGAATTAAACCTCATCTGCCAAGTTTCTGCCCATTTAAGTAGAGAAGATATATCATTTTGCAGCTTACAGGAGTCATGTTGAGATCTAATAGTACGATACACGATACAATTGTCTGCAAACAAACGAATGTTGGATTGAATGTTGCCAGTAATGTCATTAATATAAAGTAGGAAAAGTAATGACCGAAGACTGTGCCCTGCAGGACACCAGAGATCACATCGGACCAAGATAACAGATCCATTTACAACAACTCTTTGATAACGGTTGAGTAAGAAAGATGAAAACCAGGTAAGCATTTGGCTGCGAATACCATAGTAATCCAGCTTGCCGAGAAGTCTGGTATGAGGAACAGAGAAAGTCAAAGGCCTTACTGAAATCGAAGATGGCAACATCAGTGTGGAAGCCGGAATCCAAGGACCTGTGGCGTGTGTGGCCCAATCGTCAATGGAAAGAATGAGCTGTGTTGGTTCCAAGCCAGTTTAAAAACTGTATCGTAGTCGCTGGAGAATTGAATAGAGTATCTCTGTGCCAAAAAATAATTAGTGAATATTGTGAATTGGTGAAGTTATGTTATATTAACTGTAGCAGTCCAGTGGTTTTTTTGAGACACACTGTAGATTCAACAGTGAACATTACACTGTCTTCTCAGTAACTTGCACTGTAGATCCTTGTACTTCAGCTGTTAATGAATAGATCAAGTGTCCAGTCACACCCACAATGCCTGCACTTTTTGTTACGATGGCCTGGCCGAAGCATATGAGTTATGCAATATACTGAAACATAGATGTAAATATTGTAGTACTTACTTAAGGGGTATCAGATTACTTTTATTTCAACTTATACTTCCGAACAACAGTCATGATTGACTGCTAAATTGTGGACTTTAAGTTAGTGATCAGTTACGGTATATTACGTGTGAGGCAATCAGTAGCTGTGTAATAGAGTTTCTGTGAGCAGTGACTGCAGACAAATGCACTGTACCGTAATGTATTGAATATTGATGTGCTAACAGGACCATGTGGTGGAAAAACAACTGGACAAGCTCGTTTATGTTCATTTTTTGAGAATTTGGGCTGGAAGGTTTGTTTATTTTTCTCTTGTTAAATGCTTTCATCTGTGCAGAGCTGTTAGAACTTCTGTTAGCCTAGGCGAGATTACCATATTGGTTGGCTCCACAAAGTTCTGTGTTGACGAGTTGCTGATGAAATGACAACTACTGCGGTGTCCAGTTTTGATGTTTTGAGCATATTATCAAACTTATTCAACAGCTGGGTGCACAGTGAGTTAAACAGTGCACCAGATACTGCAAAACATGATTATGCCAACTCTGCTCTGAACTCGAATCTGAATGTCTGACGGATTGCTTCCAAAAGTGCTAGTCAAGAATCGTAAAAATCGGCCAGTGACCACGAGAAATGCTAGTAAATCTTTTAAAATCCACTATTTCACAGTGGTGAGAGAATTGAAAAATGATCCGGATACAGATATTTGTATTGTTATTGTTAATGATACCGTGTGTGTTTTTTGGTATCCGTGGGGTTCTTAGGCACTTAATTAAAAAAATATTCTAAATTTTGCAGTAAATCTTGTGTGCACTGATTCCAAAAAAAATCTTGAGCTGTGTTAAATATTTCTTTTGGTGATGTTTTCACAGTTGAGACTGAGCATTGTTGATTCACTAGCTTATGTTTTTGTACAGGTTTATCGGGTTCCGGAGACGGCAACCGTTCTAATAGCGTAACTATTTGTCTTATTGCAATTCTTTATGTAAAATTCACGTAGTTGAGTGTTGAGCATTTTTTGAAGAAGTACCGGTACCAGTAATGCAAAGAAATGAGTCTAAGATGTAACAGTAACTCAGTGATTTATTTGAGAGTCAGGCTGTTCAGTAGTGACATGAACTGAATTTTTGTTCCGTTAATTTTTTGTTACCTCGTCTGGCAACAGCTTGAGATGTGTTATGTTTGGTCAGCTGTGTTTGTAACTTTATAACAGTATTTCATCGTTTTAAGCGTTGTTTGTTGCTAACATTACGGGAAACCGGTTGTAGCTTTTGCCTCGAATCTTTCAGAATAGTGTGGCTGTGGTCTGGGCTGATGCCAGTGTATTCACTAGGGGCAAGTTTAGTTAAGGAGCACTCTTGCAGGACACTCTCGACCGCTCTCGTCATCTCCAAGAGTCCTGTTGATCGTTCTCTAACCCTTTTGTTGCAAGAGTGCTCTCATGAAGAATAAAATGAGTAATGAACATACACCTGTTCTGGCAGCAATGTTGAGTGATATTTCTGATGACAGTGACACAAATTTTATTTATATACTACCAGTGAACGAATGTCAACAACGCAACAACAAAGAACACTTTAAAACAAATAGAACAAACAAAACACCAAATGTAATCACAGTTTGTTTACAAACAAGCACATGAGTCATGTGACTAATGCTGCTGGGATTGAAGTTTTTTGATCCCCAAAAAATGATAGCGCTCTCGCAGGAACAGGTAGTTTACTTAAGGATCGTCCCGAAAATTAGGATCGATCCAAGAGCGCTCCTTAACTTAACTCGCCCCAGATGTCTGCACCGTGCACGTGCAGTGAGTTGTGGGGTGAGTTTGCTGTGCCTGGAATCATTTATTTCCGAGTTTACTGTGCCTCTCGTGACTTACCTGTCTGATCTTGCATGTGTTTCAGTGGTGGTGTAAAATTTTCAAGCCTCACTGAAGATGAAGGTAGGCAGCATGTACTTACAATGTTGTGCTTTTTTAAGCTTATGTTCACACTTATGCAACCCCACAACCTTGAAGTCTATCGACTATAATGTTGCTATGACATTCATTCATAATAATAATAATAATAGTCAAGTTAACCATTTAGAGTCCAGTGGTAATTATAGTGCCACATCGAATACCGGTAATATGAAGTTGGTATACTGGACGTTGATGGGTGGGCTGTTACATTTGGTACAGTGAGGAGGGGGCCGCAGCCTGCGCAGTACAAAATGTAACAGCCCACCCATCAACGGCTAGTGTACCAATCACTATGTTGCTGTGTAATAGTCCTCTGCACTACGGTTTTTATCGCATGTCAGCATACTGACGCGCAATATAGATATAGCAATTCTGTCTGTCTGTACGTCTGTCTGTCCGTAATGTTACGGTATTGGATGAAAATGGCTTAACATATTGTCATAGTTTTTCCACCATACGGTAGCCCAATCATTCTAGTTTTACCAGCATCAAACATCTTCACGAAATTCCGACGGGGTCACTCCCTGTGGGGGTGCTAAATACAGGAGGGGTATAATAATTTTGCATTTTCTACCAATAAGTCGCTATATTTCGCAGATGGTACAAGATAGTGCCATAGATACTATGGAAGGCGAATAGGAACTCGTATGCGATCTATCAAATGGTGCCATGTCCAATGACCTTGAACGAACCATACCCCTGTTTTCAAGGTCATACCACTCTTTGACGCTAAATATCTCACAAATGGCTACAGCTACAGCCTACCGCCATAGTTACTATAGAAGACGAATATGAAACCGCACCCAAGCTTTCGAATGGCACCACTTTTGAATGATGTTGAGTGACCTCTAAGCCAGATTTCAAGGTCACAATATTATTCAATGTCAAACAACTCGCAAATGGTACAAGATAGAGCTATAGTTACAATGGCAGTCCAATAGAAAGTCATATATGGTCTATCGAACCACGCCATTTTCAATGGCCTTGAGAGACCCCAAACCCAGATTTCAAGGTCAGGCCATCCTTCGACGCTGAATATCTCTGAAATGGCTAAAGATACGGCATAGTTACTGTAGAAGGCGAATAGGAAACCATAAAGCTTTCAAATGGTATCATTTTTAATGACCTTGAGTGACCTCTAACCCACATTTCAAGGTCACGATAACATTCAACGTCAAATAACTTGACTAATAGTATGTCGTGTATGATCTATCGAATGGTTCTGTTTCCAGTGACCTTGAGTGACCCTCAACTTAGATTTAAGTATCATTTAACTTAGATTTCAAGGTCACAGTGTAATATTTATGCCTACAGATGCCCTCGACATATTGTGTGCGCTGCTGACGCGCGATCTGTTTGCGATAGCTAAGTTCTTGTAATGTGCGTATCAAGGGTTAAGTGATGCTTTAGTTGTTGAAGTGCAAGCTGGCTGTGTACACTTAATTCATCGCACTGACTGTTGGTTTCACATTGTTAACGTGTATGTACTGCTGTTCTGCATTGTACAGTGCAGTTCGTACGTCGTACATGTAAATTTTATTATATACAATGTTTGACCGTGTCTTTACACGTAACAAAATATACTTTTCTGCAAATGACTGACTTTTATTGAGTTACTGGAAAATGTGGAAGCTGGTAATCTTTTCCAGAAATTAATTTTGTCATTAATTAATTAATTTAATAGTTGTATTATATTAACAATGTTGGTCTGAGAATGGAGAGGGAGAGATTTTAGTTTACTCTGTTGTTGCAGCAAATTCCTTTCAGGAGAATTTGTTGAAGACAATGCTGCTCATAGAAACAACTTTCCGAGACTTAGCCGCATCGTCATCCAATAATTGCCTCGTCATCTGTGATCGCGGTGCCATGGATGCAGCAGCATGTTAGTCTTGTCAACTCAAATCTGTTATTTCTTTGTCAGTTTATTAATAGTAATATACATGACAGAGACAGTAAGACGCGGCACCTTTTCATTATTCTGTTCAACTGATGGACACAACTTTCTGTGTGGTTATTGTTGGGGTTGGTTACTCGTGTTCCTTTCTTGATTTACTTGTCTTTATTTACCTGCTACATACCATTAAGTGTATTTTATTTCCATGTTTTTTTCTGTGCTTAGGTTGCTATATAAAATGTTGTACTTTTTGTAATATCCAGCTTTGTTATGAAAACTAATGTTTTCTGTCAGTCCATTTTGTTTGTCGTCTGTTTCTAATCTTGTGAACGTGATGTTTTAAAAAACGAAACCATGTTTTAATGCAAATTGGCGCAAGTGGGTCTGTGAGGCAGGGGCACGAAATGTTCAACATCGGATGTCTGAGGTCAAAGGTCGCGGTCACAGGCGGCCCAAGTTAGATTCACCAGCCTCACAGAGCTATCATTCTCGACCCATTCGGTTTAAGTAGGTTTTCTCATTTGCCATTATGTAAATTTAGTTCCAAGTTATTTCGTTAGGATATTTTGCATCTTGCAGTTTCCTTTAAACTTCTCTAAATGTTTTCCCTCATAACTGTACTCTCATATTACTCCTTTAATCTCATATAGTGTTCTAGCGGTCCTAGTAATTTTGGGCACTCTAAATACGATTTTATGTAATGTAATGTAATCGTATTGGTGACAGTCTGTAGTGTATGTGCCAGTGAGACTGCCTATCTGTGCTCTGAAGCAAGTGGTTTACACAATGCACGATATGTAGCATTAGCATGCTGAGCATATGCAGGAAGTACTCCTCCCTTTGAAGAAATAAATCATATTATGTTTATCTTAGATTATCCGAAGCAGAACAAGACGCTTGTCGACTGTTAGATGCGCATGTTGGTGTGTGGATCAGATATGAAGCCGGAAGACTGGGTGCAGATGTGTAAGAAGAACAAGTGGAACAATGTGGAACTTCGTGACGGCCGCTACAACCAGGTGATCCACATGGTGTCAGCAGCCAAGGGCGCCGAGCACTTCTACGATGTACAGAACCATGTTTCACGCACTGAGGGTATCGAGTTGGCACGTCACCTGGATGATCTCACTGCACAGGTTTTTGATCTTCCTCGATTTTTGATACGCTCAACTATGCTAGAGCGTGACGTACCGTATATACTCGGGTATAAGTCTAAAAATTTACGATAAATTTTAGCATGGAAAACCAGGGGGTCGACTTATATGCGGGTCAATATTGTGGTCAACAACTTTCGCCAGGGCTGCCTATGCAAGTCAGCGTAAAATACACCGCAAACTTACAATCTTATAAGCCACAGTAAGCATTATTGCATATCACATAAAGTTGCCATCATAACTTTTGCCTCTGCATTGATCAACAAAAACAATAAACAACATGTGACAAATGGCCATGTGTAAAATTGTCGTGGCCTGAATTACTACATTGTGAGCTGTCTCCAACAGTTGGGAGACAGGTCACAGTGTCTGGGCAGACTGACCGGCTGACTAATCACTAATAGCATCTGTTATTCCGCTAGCCTGGTAGTCGTGTAAACAAGCTGACCTGCATGTCTGACAGAACGGTTGGTCTAGCTGATTTGAACTTTCCAGGTGATTCACTCTGCACTCCGTTGCTGACACGTGCTGGCGTCTGTTCTCGTTATTGTTTTGCTAAAATGTCATATAAGCAAAAGCATTTGTTGTACGATGTGTCATTTAAAATTCGCATGATAGAATATGTATTCTTGGAGCAAATTGGGGGGGTCGACATATACGTGGGATGCGGGTGTCAAAGTTAGGACATTTTTTGACCACAAAGTAGGAGGGTCGACTTACACATGGATCAACTTATACGCTAGTCTATACGGTAGGTACAGCGCATTAGAGGTTTTTCTGCGACGATGCGCTATATAAATCGACATTATCTATCTACCTACAGGCTGCATGTTCGTTCATCACATGCTGGTATTGCATCATAAATAGTGAATGTAGGACCTGGAGCATCTCACAGTTAGGTAGCCGAGGGACTAGTCTTTTGGGACCAACTTCCATAACCTAGGTGATAAGGACTCATATCCCTAACTCTAACTGGCTTGAAAACGTGTTGCGGGAAAGCTCCGCCATGGAAACCACATGTAAGCATGCGTCCAATTAATCGATAGCTCTCCTGTACACAAGCATGTGCTATTTGTAGCGATGATGCATCAGGGCGTACTTCTTTTGGCTGCAGACAAGCTGAATGTGAACTAATCTGACATAACAGACACTCTGAGCATGATCTGTTAGCGATAGCTAGGTCTCTTGTAATATCCAGCTTTGTTATGAAGTGATAAGTTTTACATCATGTACTACACTATGAAAGGACCTTGAAGTTTGTCGGACTTTGCATACCCACCCACTTTCGGTCAGTGGTGGTTGGTGCAGTTTTTATTTTTGGAATGTATGATTTGTAAAAAAAAGTGATGTTTCTTAACTGGTGATCATATGTTTGATTACACTGGTGTGGTGTAGGGCTCCTGAGTGGATTTTGCCTTGTGGATATGATCCTGGAATGGAGGTTGATCCCTAGTACACAACTAATTATAGACTATCCTTGGAATCTGACAGTCTGGAACATGTGGTTTCTTCAGTCATATGCCAACTGTATCAAGTTTCCATGCACAGTATGGCTGCATTATATTGTCCAGTGCGTAAATGTGATGTGAGAGGCAGTCAACTGTTTCTAGCCACTTGGATGGTCTTTAGTTCCTCAGAAGGAAGCACAAATGCCGTTATGAGTAATTCAGTCGGTCTAAACAGGTTTATACTGCACCGTGTCACAAGCAAATGCATGGGACATACCACTGAAGTATTTATGTCGATGTGTATGGTGTCTGAAAAAAGTGCATAAAATGTGAAACGTGTTCTTTTCTGTATTTACTTGTAATGTGACAGTCCGGCATTACATGTAGTGCTTGTTTTATGAGTGTGACTGTGAATGTTGACAGGCGTGGGTTGGACACCCGTACTATGATGTCATCGACAACTGCACTGATTTTGAGCACAAAGTCGTCCGCATGATTGCCGTTAGTGGCGTTACATAGACATTTATTGCTTTGGTTGATGAAATCCGAGATGGAAGTTGTGTCTGTTCTTCCGTCTGTCAGTCGTACTCGCAGTCTGTGTCAAAAACAGATTAACATCCATCAAACTTTTAGGACATGGTAGCTCTATCATTCTAGTTCTCTCACGCAAAAGCATTTTTAGCATTAAGAAAAGCTGCACATTAAGTAGAAATTCATATTGGGTCTTTGTGACTGTAAATGTATGTTCTGGTTAAAATCAGGAAATCTATTTTATAAAGTTTAGAATAACAAGTGTACACTTGTAAAGTGACAGTTGGGCATCTTCTGTGGAATTTTGTACATAAAAGCATTTCTAAGTAATAAAGAACGTTGTGCGATTTTCTGCTGCTGAAACCTATGTGACACATCTATGGCATTCACCAGCAATTGCTCCAGTGGTCTAGAGAAAGTCTTCTTAATTAAGCGCCCATGCATGGTTTGTTATTAAGATTGAGTGCATTTAATTATTGTAATTAATTTCTCAATTAGTCGTAGTCACTTATTGATGACGAGTGACTGAGGTGTTTGCCAAACATTCGGCTGATGTTCGGTATTAACCAAACTTCGGTGCACCTCTAGTACCAAAACCATAGATTTAAATTTTGGTACAACGATATTAACGCTGACTCTTGGAGTCTGGACTCTGGATTGGAGTTGGATGCAGGCAATATTATGTATTACATCTGCTAAGTGTCAGTAAGTGGTAAAACTGGTAACTCGGTGGCTTTTGGTACTGATAGTGAATGGTGACTGCAATACAATGCAGTGAGTGCAACATGGTGCGTTACTGAGCAGGGACTCCAGTGAGTAGTGAGCACTGAGTGCAAACTGTAAATGCGAAACCTAAATTGAATAATTACCGAAGTTCGGCCGAATGTTAATCGTGGCCGAGCCGAAGCCTTCGGCCGATGTTCGGCGTTAACCAAACTTTGATGCACTGTCTGTACTGTTGGTTATCGTTTCTTTTTTCTCTAGTCAGAGTCATTACACGGTCGTGCAGTCTGCTTTAATATTGTAGGCTGTTTGCAATCGACTCAGCATTGATACTGGTGATCGTTTGGCTCCAGACAGCAAAAAGCGAAAGTTTCTCGTGGTTAAGATTCCGGATGATGCTGGCGTAAGATATCTTCGGAGATTTGCATTTATAAAATTTTGCTTTAGAGTGGGCTGTTGGGCTCATTAGGCACAGAATAGTGTACGGTGAATTTTTCTGGCACTTTTTAGAGAGTAAATATTGCACGTTCTACTGCATGCTAGTTCTATGTTGTATTTGTGGGCTGCATGTAATGGTGTCTTCACAGGAGCTTATATTTCTGAGAAAACAAAGTAGATAAAATGTCAGCTTTCTGTTTGATGTCATTATTGATGAATGTTCTTCACTTTTTCAAAATAGTTTTCTGTGGCAGTAGCATTAACAAAGTTAGCCATTGTGTTTTTATCGTGTTCTTTGTTTTTGTTTTGAAATTAGGGCTGCTGTCAGTTTATGTAATTTTATTGATCAAATGAGTGTGTTAATGGTTAATTACACTGCAACCCGACCTCATTATATCAGTGTTTGGGTGCCATTTCTTTCGTTACAGTGAGATCCACGTTGTATGAAATAAGGTGTTCCGCACCTCAGTCAAGTCCAATGTACTCACATCATGACAGTGTCTATCACATCTATTTAGCTGTTGTTATATTTAAGTGATGTGTGCAGTTACAGTTGCATTTTCTTTCCGTTCACACACAAACAGTAAAAATAAATTAAAAAACTAAGTCATTATTGCAGACCCAGTCAATCAGTTTCTATGAGCTAGAGCTAATTATGCTTACAATTCGTCTGTTAGGAAGATCAGTTGATGTCTGTTAACAGGCATTGTATTAATGAGGCACAACATGGTCAACAGCTGTGGTTAATGTGGTACAGTTAGTACTGACAATGTCATTGAGCATGGTGGCAGGACTATGGCGGTCCACATGCTGTAGTTGTCCGCTGATGAAGTTAGATGGTGAACAGAGAAACTCGACACTGCTGATGATGAATCTGTGGACTGGCTGAGTGTCTGCGGCACGTAATCTGCATACGCAACAACAGTGCAATGCCCACTGACAACTGCAATGATGGAAGTGACCCAGGGTGTGATAATATCTCCACCTCCTTCCACACCATTGCCTAGCACTTAATAGCAATCACTGACAACAAAAGAACTATAACAAAATGTTGAACGATTTATGAGTGACACACTGGCGGGCGCGCCGGGTTGCATTTACGTCGGTGTGTGGGATCTGTTGTAGTCATTGTGCGATAATTCCAGATCCAAGCGACACCACGGTTATAGCCGAATCCGCACTCTAGTGAGTGCGTTGTAGCGAGGTTGCAGTGTAATTGACTCATTTAGGTTTGTCTTGACATGACCCATAATATACACTGGACGAGGGGTCGAGCAAAAGTTTTAATGGCTTCATAGTTTATGGCTTTATTGAATTATATGTGACATTTTATTTGCAGCCCTATATAAATTATTAATTATTAGTATATGTTAATTATTTTTATTTGCGTTTTATGCATTAACGCATAGAGAATTATCATGTGGTTGTTTGTGGTAAAGTGGCATGTGGTGAATGGAGGGACACTAGTGGCAGCCAGTGGTGTGTGCGATGAAAATGGAATTTCTATTGTTAACGTAATTATCAATTTCTGCATTTATGGTTGCCGTAGATATTTTTTGTCGCGCTCAGCTATGCTTTCTGCCCCACCAGGTCGACAGTGCGATGTGTTAGTCATGCATCGTGACCCATGTCAGGCATTGCTGATTGGGGGAAGGCTACCTACATCTAGCTAGGACAACACATCACTTGGGCCATGAGATCTTAGAGATGGTTGACCGCGGTGGCTCGCTCTGGTCAGTTGGCTGATCACGTGAGTGGGACTAGGTGGCTGTGCTAATATTGTTGAGGACACTGAAGGACTCGAGATCTGCTTAGATTATCTAGGCAGACACTCGGGCTTGCTACTGGTATATTATCGGGTCATTCAGAATTGGGGTTTATTTATAAATTTGGAAGTCAGTACAGAATCTAGTCCTTTCCTTTCGTATGTGTATCATGAACCGTCATTGGTCAGCCAGGAAACAGTGTCTTCATCTGCAGAGTGTAGCTGGGATAAAAAAGTAAAGTACGTGGATTTGTATAGCACATTGTCGCGAAGTGCCTCTAATGCACTACCGCTTCCCGTTTCAGCACTGGTCTCCGAAAGCCAACCGTACAGCCAGGCATCAGCAAACACTGTGAGACCACGTGATACGGGTTGATGTATCACGTGATATGCCTGTTTGCTCCTCCAGCTATGCCAGGTACTCATTCCAGCCTAGACAGGGATGACAGGCACAGGCTGAGTAGGCCTGGGTGCCTGGTTCTGCACTGAGATGGTTTACCCGTCGATGGTCACCCACCTAGGCACTAACCGGGCCTAGCGTAGAGTAACTGCGTTCATCAGCAGGAACATGTTACTACTGCGCTAAACCAGCGACCAAGCCGCCTTCAGCTGTGTCAGCGGATGGGTTTCGACAATGTGGAATATCGTCTGGGTCTCGCCGCAAGGACTAAGTCGCCATTTCCTTCTACAAGCACTGCAGTGTCTCTGATCCATGCAAAAATGGTTTAGTAGAGAGAACTCTTGATGAAGTAGGTCAAAACCCGGTTGCTGGATTGTGGGATCACACACTAGGTGGGACTTGGCCACCTAAGCCGACTTGCAGTTATGCCTCCATTGACTTTTGATGTCAGCTGGTTGGAAGTCCAGCCACAATCTATTGAGATTCATTCAGATATCACGTAGATTCTCATAACACTGTAGTCCATAGTGTACTACTAGGAGTTCTTTTGGGGATGGCCTATGGATGTGCTCAGCAATATCGGTCTCTGGCGCATTAAGCCCTGGCCTTTTTTTGAGAGCATGACTGAGCTACAGGTGATGCCATCTGTCTGTCACAAGCCGGTAGCATGTGAAGAAAATACTCATAGGATCACACAGTTTTTACTACTGGGTAGCCCAGGGACTAGTTTTTTAGACCAACTTTTATACCCTGGGTCCAAGGGGAACCTCTCTTGCGAGGGCTTAAAACAAGACTATGGTGGGTTAATGTGGCAAAAACACAGATTTTCTACATATAAATCGTATCTCGGAAACAATAGAAGGTAATGGAAGACTATTAGGAAATATGGATACAGGCTTTTGATTGGTACCAATTTCAGTGACCTTGAAAAGCTTGAATGACTGTAACATACCACCTTACCCTGTATAACTTTTTATGGAGCTTGCTGTGTGGAATGAAAATGGACGTATGCTATCAGCAGCAAAAGATAGTCCCGGGTCTGTCGATTTCAGTTATTTATACTGATCTGTGTCCTTGCGGCGAGACCCAGACGATGTTCCACAGTGTCGAATCCTGTCCCCTGACAAAACTGAATGGCGGCTTATCTCGGCTACACTGCGGATGAAGACGCTATTTCGTCGCTGACCAGTTATGGTTCATGAAACGTATACGAGAAGAAGTTACTTACAGATCATGCATAAATTTGCATGGCGAGTCTCACGATATTCTTCAACATAAATATCTTGAAAATGATACGTAGTACACTGGCAAACTGACATGAAGTTATATATGATCTATAGAGTAGTACCATTTTCAGTACCTTGAATAGTGCCTACCTCAGATATCAGGGGCTTGCCATTATTCGACATTGAGTATCTCAGAATGGTACAAGATAGACATAGTTACAATAACTTAGTAATTTAGCAATTTTAGACGACACGGAGCCCTGCGTGGCCTCTCTGCAACATCTGAGCTATTTGTAAATACCAAATTTGACATGGAAATTCGTAGGGGATCAGTGTGTGAAGTGCAGTTAAATGAGACTATAGAGTTGCATTTCTGTCTCTTAAATGATGCTGAGCGCGACGTGTTAGCGATAGCTGCACTTCTAGTTCATGTAGCTGAGTTGCTTGACAGATAGTTGACAGTTCACATAAGTAGCACTTAAAACCTGTTTCTGTGCTTATTTCGTAGTGAGGCACGATGGTTGTGCCGTCATCGTTTTTTTTAGCTGATCTGTAGTTAGTTGCTTCACTTAGTACTACTGTTTTATTTAATGCTTGCATCTAGTGCACCAGGTAATGTCAATTAGTTACATATGTGCTGCACATTTTTTGTAACCGTAGCCAGCACGCTTGCTTAGCATCATGTTAATGCATTGGTCCTAATCAGTGAAGTTTGTCTACATCAAGCCTGGTTAATACGCGGATAGGTGGCCGTCATGAGTGCCAGTGAAAGCTGGAAAGGTGAACAGACATGTCAAGTGATACACTAAATTATCTTGTATGCATGGTCTTGCAATGCCAGTCGCTGCCCGACCGAGGGATACAGAGACAGATCAGCATGTGGCACCATCCTGTGGATTTGGATACTCTTATAATCATGTGAGAACCTATCTGGGTTGTGTTTGTTAAGGTTTTATGTTTTCAGTTCTGTTTTCTGTTTTATTTCGCCCTGATACCAGTTAATTGATTTGCACGATATGTTGCCTCCAAAATAACAAGCAACATTGTACGCCAATTCTGCTAGTGACATTGCAGTTGAGAATGAAGTTGGACGTGTTAGGTTGCTGGTGCTGACAGTTATGTGATGTGAATTGGCTGTGTTGCAGTCGTATCCCCAGTTTCAGGATTTCACTGTTATTCACGACTATCTTGTGACGCCAAACCAGAAGCAGCAGGCGCGTGTCAGAAAACGAGGACAGAATGGTAAGTCAGAAATTTGTCATTTAATATTGTATTAACTAGCATGTCCCAGTTCCATAATGGTTAATGTCATCGCTAGTGTGCTACCTGAACAGGTAACCGTCATGGCCTCGGTTCATCTCACAGTCTGGATGGATACTTTGTGTAAGGAATGCTTTGAGATTAAATGGGCAAGAGGGTTCGACGGTGTCCTGTGTAATCTGTGGACATTGGTGGCAGTTACAATAGTGAAGATTAAATGTAATCGAGGCTGGGCCTCTCTTAATATCGAGGACGACATGGTGTGCCTGGTGAGCTTATGTAGGACGGGTGGGTCTGTGCCTGGGTTACAGGCTAGCTGCGGCCTAAGCTAGTATGGTTCACGAATTTGTGCATTAGCCCACTGACTGGAGTCGCCCAAGAGTCCTCGGCATGGCTGGGCATACACTGAAACCCCATAGCATTGTCTGAGAGAAAAGATTTACCGTATGGGCATCGGCAAAATCTCCTGTCAGTGCGACTGGCATCCTGCACCAGTGCACATATCGTTTGCAGAGACAGAATTATATACATGCCAGTAATGACTATAAGCCCAGCTGGTGCCGTGCCACTCTGTCTGAAGGAAAAGAAAAAAATATGAAAAAAAGTTGCATTAGCTGTAGTTTGCAAGTCACAGAATTAGTAGTTCAATACTTTGGATGCTTCGGACAAAACTTTGGTTGTGAATTTTGTGTCGTACATAAAAATGACTGCTTCAAGTTTAATAATAAAGTACGAGAATCAAAACTGGATTTAACAATTGATTACTTAAAAATCTCTAGAAAGTCAAGTATTTAGTTACTGTGCTAAGTATTAACCCTTTAATTACCAATACTTGAAGAGCAGCCATTACTCAGTGGTCAAGGGCGGCAATGGACTATACCCCATGTTGCCGAGGATTGAAGAGCAGCCATTACTCAGTGGTCAAGGGCGGCAATGGACTATACCCCATGTT
>Ga0209149_1000510_pt1 | contig 16406 bp, 7 predicted proteins | sample WorMetTyACAVOLI2_FD_187423 | JGI IMG/M metagenome (GOLD analysis project Ga0209149, IMG submission 187423) | Marine gutless worms symbiont microbial communities from Max Planck institute for Marine Microbiology, Germany - Olavius algarvensis... ... | reverse complement strand
CTTGTTTCTTTGCTGTCGACGGATTTTGGTCCCGTCTGCGACTTTTGACAGTCATCCAGCAGCACGTGGCAGGTCTTGGATCCCACTGGGCAACTGGAGCCTGGGCCCGGGGGTCCTAAGGGGGCCCAGAAGGGGGCCCGGAGGGCCCTCAAAAAAAGTTAAGCTCCAGACTAGAGGCATGTTGTGTCTGATGAACAGTTTTTAACCTCCCCATTTCTGCCTCGCTTTCACCTCTTTTCACACAAACTTAAATTTTTTGTTGAGGGGGTCCTTCGGGCCCCCTTAGGACCCCCGGGGCACTTGCCCCGCTACCCCCCTCTCTCGGTGGGCCTGACTATAAGTGCAGTGCGTCACACTGCATCTATCAAAATATGATATGTTCAGTTCTCAAGAATTTTACTTTACTGGACGGGAGCTCCTCGCCTCGTGGTTCAGGAGTAAAGGTCTGTCCCACGTTATATCGGAACTGGCCGGAACAAACAGAAACCAACCGAAACCGACCCAAAAATACAAAATTTACCATATATGAAGTAGATTCCAGGGCTGCAGAGAGACACTAAGGTGCTACATGGGAACCTAATTTGGGGCTCGTGAACCGGAAAATGGTTGAGAGACAGTAATAAATCAAGGTTGCAGCGAATACAGTAGTAATGCATTAATTATGGACACAGGTGTAGATGCATGTAAGCATTTCTGTCTGTGTATTAAGGTGACAAAAAGTGTTATGACTGCTAAAGAAGCAGTCGTTATAAGACTTAACCTAAACTAATGTATGAATTGAGAAAACAGGCAACAAATTAACGGGAAAAAGTAAAACACTTGACTGGTCATAATTTCCTTAATTGGCATTTAATACTATGTTTTACTGTTCCCTTTATGGAGGAGTGAAAGCCTAATGTGGCTGATTAGGGCGATGGTGTGTCTGCTAGCTGCACCGTGGGTCCAATTGTGCGTTAGCGTGGGCAATGGATGGCCACATAATGCACTGCAGCACCATTGACTCATGCCAATCAGCTGCCACTTCCGAGGTTGTAAAGCCTGCTGGTCTCGAGTCTGACTCATGTAAGCGGCGCTATACTTTACCTTTACAAAGAGAAAATATCATGCATATATGCTAAAAGCCTTTCTTGCGTCATAAATCTATAGTATAAACTTTGCTTCTTTGCCCGCAGACTCCCACCTTTGCACCTGGACCCCACTGGGGGACTTGTCAGACCTCCAGAAATCTGGACACACAGACACTAAAACCCAGCTACGACCATGAATACAAGTGTCTGGGTCCTTTTCTTTCCTTCACGCGGAAGCAACATCAGCTGAAGTTCGATCCAGTGCTTTGTGCTCAATGCGCTCCTCATCCTGGGTCAGTATACCAAAAAAGGAAAGCAATAACAAACATTTTTAAATACCATTACAAACGTCAGTATTTGCAATTAAATATAAAAAATATCGCAAGTCGGTTCAAGGTTTGCCTCCAGTGACCAACAATAGCCTATTTTTAGAAATCCAAGAGTCCCCATTCTCATGTTCACAGACAATTACGGTAGTCTAATGAAATCAGTATTCGATTCGAAAGCACATCATTTTCAGATAAGATGTGTTACTACTTTAGAACTTGACCTGTCTCGATATTAACGTCAAATAATAAACAGAATAAGAAAAAATATCTTTTTAATAATGGCACGACACACGACTGGGAATTAGTAAATGAGCAGTTGAACAGTCCTGAGCTGACCCTGTGCCTAAATGATGCACGAGCGAGTGTGGTAAAAACTGACCGTGCACTCACACGGTCGATATATAATTAACGGTGTAAAATTGGACACCCCAGTCCTAAACCTAACCTCAACCTGAGCTCTAACTCAACAGTCCAATAGCAACCCATATCTTCGGTGGGCCGTTACCAATCTACTTGCATGCATGGAAATAATAATGTGCCACACTTTGTGCTTTTTGGCTGATGACTTTGGCTGACGATGACGTTTTTCTCATTCATATAAGTAGAGTAGAAAAGCACAAACTGTGGCACATTATTATTTTCATGCATGCAAGTAGATCGGTAACGGCCCGCCGAAGACATGGGTTGCCATTGGACTGTTGAGTTAGAGCTCAGGTTGAGGTTAGGTTTAGGATTGGGATGTCCAATTTTACACCTTTGGCTGATGATGACGTTTTCCTCATTCATGTAAGTAGGAGGAGAAAAGTAGAAAAGCACAAACTGTGCAATCGCATGGTCAATATATAATTAACGGTGTAAAATTGGACACCCCAATTCTAAACCTAACTTCAACCTGAGCTCTAACTTAACAGTCTAATGGCAACCCATAACTTCAGCAAGCCGTTACCGATCTACTTGCATGCATGAAAATAATAATAATTTGTGCTTTTTCTGCTCTACTTACATGAATGAGAAAAATGTCATCATTAGCCAAACTCGTTATTCTGTACTGTTCTCCGATCCATTTGTTGTACATGCCAACACTTTCCTTCTTGTTGCAAGGAAACATATAGGATGATAGGCCTAATGTTTAGGACTGAAATCACTAATAGCATGCTGCACCTCTTGAAATGTTTTGTAAGTTATGCAGACATTATATCCTACAAATCCATTCTTTGAAACACAAACATTAGGTCATACAAAACTAAACTGGCAATAAAAACTTTTGCAAATGTCTGCTACATCGGTGAAGTAATTGACCTATATTTGAATAAATGTAAAAAAACTGCGGTTTAGACGAGTTAACGGCAAATGACAAATCTAAAACTGCCTAAATGTCAACATGCTGCTGAGTAATATCATCTTTTTGTAATTTTTCCAGTTTTAGATGTGTTATTCACCGTTAACCCGTGTCTAAACCGCAGTTCTTTAATATTTATATTTGCAGTTTATTACATTTCTGTAGCTGTTACATGGTACATGGTACGTAGTACGGCGTACGTGATACCCACAAAACAAGTCTATATACCATATCCATAAATCGTTGTGCAGACTGCACAGCGTCCCGGCCCCAATACTGCAAGCAGCCAAAATTAATAGAGTCCCAGCAGCCAGTACAGTAGCCAGTTGTATTGTATTCCTGGCAGTGTAACTCATAACTACTTGCCAGAGGACAAAAACACATGAAAACTGTTACAGGCTTAGAGCACACCCGAAAAACACTACAACTTGATTCACAAATTAGCGTTATGGTACCCTGCATTAGCATCGTGCATTATTAGTTGCACTACTGATTACACTGTGATAATATGCTAATATTTCAGTATCTAAATTTATTTTGTATTCTTGATTAGCATTTTCTTTACAAGTGGTGACATATTTAGAATAATAATAATAATAAGCACGACAATGTTTATGGTGCTGTCATCATGGCAGAGCCATTGCAAGAGCTCACCCGGTTCATTTGATGAATGTAGAACAGCGCCAAGTGGCAAGCCAGACGAATTAGGCTGTGAGTCTGCCTGTACAGGCTGCCAGAAACTATACCCACCATCGCCATTTATGTACTTTATGTGATGTTATGTGATGTTTGTAGCAGTTGCTGTAGACGACAGCTGAAGTTCATTTCGTAGTTGGATTACTAACAGCAAGATTTGTGTTCATCCTATTTGGATTAATTAGAGTCTAATGTAAGTTTACTTAATGGCAGCAAGTGCTTGGGAGAACAGTAGTAGTCTGACAGGATCTGATGATGCAGCCAGTGCACCACAGACAGCGAGCTCTGTGTGGAACATGACTGGTCTTGTTAATGGCTTGCCAGCAGTAGCTTCAGCCCCAGGAGGACTGGGTGGCAGTGAATTAACAGGCTTAAAGCAGAATAGAATGGTCGTATTAACAGGAGATAGTGCATCTCCTGATGTGACTGCAGGAGGCTGGGGGTCAGTTTCTGTGTCAATTGGAAAGGAGTCCGGTTGGGACAGGCCAGATTCTGATGTAAACTTAGACATTGGAACAATGGCATGGGAATCCCAGCAACCCAGTGTAACGTCAGGAGTGTGGGGTCAGCCACAGAACAAGCCCTCTGCACAGTGGGGTGATATAGACATAAGGCAAAAGAATGGTCTTATCATTCGAGACACAGGAGAGTTGCCATGGGACATTCGACCCAAGTCGTGGGGTGATATATCAGCCGATCTGGCATCTAGTCAGAATGGCAATACAAGTGTTCCTTCATCGAGTGCTGCTTCATCACAGCCATCTGTAGGCACATCATCCAGTACCTCAACAACTGCCGAATCAACAACGACCACATCCTTGACTGAAACCAGTGAGACCGATAATTCTTCTGCCTCCAGTATGCCACAGGTTTTATCCCGAGATGAGGTTATTGCAAAGGCTATCAACAGCAATGAGCCATGGGGTAGAACTCCCATACGTCAGGATGTTCCGTGGGTTATTGATGAAGAGCCTACAGTGCGAGAACCCATACCATCTGTACCAAAGTTGCCTACCGTCGATCCTGCAGATGCTCAAATTAGCCGTATTGGTACCGGAGCGTGGGAACAGCTGAGAGGTGGTGCTGCAGGTGCTGCCACAGGGTGGATGGGCACTGGAAGAAGCAGGGAAGACAGTGGAAGTTGGAGTATTTCGTCACCTGATGGTCTCAATGTTGCTGGCGCAGGCCCACCTGGTGTAGGACGAGAATTTGCTGGTGGTGTGGTTGGTATGTCTGCTTTCAGGCCACCAGTGGAGCGGCCATCTTCTAGTACAGGTGGCCTGCTTTCTGCATTTCCTGCTGACCGTCCATCAACTGCGTGGGGCGGAAATCTGGAATCAGGTGAAAACTTGTGGAAAGATGATCGTAAGGATACAAGAGGAAATTTTGGTGGTGTAGCACAACAGCCACTGCGTCGTAACTTGTCAACTGGAAACTGGCCAGGTGATGAACAAGGCTGGAACAGTGCAGGTGGTGCATCGGCGGAAGTAGAAGACCTCATTAACCAAGGTCGTCAGCAGAACTGGCGCTCTGTTAATCGTCCACCAACTGCTCAGTCTGTTGGCCAAGCTGGATTCAGACCCAGACCAGATGAACGTGGTGATGCCAGTATGTTTGGAGTGCCTCCACCATCACTTCAGCCTGGATTTCGACCAGGTAGTCGTGCTGGTAGTCAAGAGGATGTTGGAGCTGCTGGACAGTGGGGTTCCTTGTCTGTCAAATTGGTAAGCTTATATGCACTGCAGCAATGTGCACATAGTCACACACATATGAAGTTGATGATGCATATTTGTGCTTCAGAAAGACAAAAATATATGATGAGTAAATGATTGCTGGTATTTTTACCGCATATGCATAGCGTGGACTGTGTCATGGCAAGATGTCCATCTGTCCGTCCATCCGTCGATGGGTAGCCCCACCAGTCTGGTTTTTCCATACCAAATGGTGGCAATATTCCGATGGGGAGCCGCCTAACGGGGGCCTCAAATGCAAGGAGGGTATGAAAATTGAAAAATCACAATTTTTGACTAATATCAGGCTTTATCTCGGAACTGATGCAAGATAGAGCCATAGTTACTATGGAGGGCGAATAGGAAACCGCACCGAAGCTTTCGAATGGTACCATTTTGAATGACTGAGTGACCTCTAACCCAGATTTCAAGGTCACGATATTATTCAACGTCAAATAACTCGAAAACGATACCAGATAGAGCTATATATACAATGGCGGACCAATAAATAGTCGTATATCGTCTTTCCAATGACCTTGATCAACCCCTACCCCCAGTTTCAAGGTCATGCTATTTCTTGACACTGAATATCTCAAAAACGGTACGAGATACATAGTTTCAATGAAATACTAATAGGGACTTACACACGCCCTACTCAACAGTGTTATTTTGAGTGACCTTGGGTGACTTAGCAAAATAAGAAGCGTCGTGTGACAGCTGAGCTTCTTGTTGTAATAGTGTTAACGCGAGTGGTGAGTGGATTTCTGTATGCATTGCAAGAAATTACTTCCATTATACAGTATTGGTATACTCATGTACTAGTAAATTATTACCTGCCATGCCACGAAGTAGGCATGGCAGGTAATGTTTTGATGTTGTTAGTGGTATCTGTCTGTCTGCAAATTTTAAACTCCTTCAATGTTTCTGGAATGGATGAAGCTACGCTCTTCAAATTTGGCAAATGGGTCGAGTATGGCAGAGTTCACCTTGGGGTGAAAAATTTCCAATGAAAGGGGCATGGTCTGGGTCATGTGACCCATGTAAAAAATTTCAACCCCTTCAATACTTCTGGAATGGATGAAGCTGCACTCTTTAAAGTTGTTAAATGGATTGACTACAGCAACTCCCACCCAGGGGTAAACATATTTCCCAACAAAAGGGACATGGTCTGGGTCACGTGACCCTTTTAAAAAATTTTAAACCCCTTCACTATTTCTGTAATGGATGAAGCTATGCTTTTTAACTTTGGCAAATGCATCGACTAAGGCGAGTCCCACACCAGCGGAAAAAATTCCCCCAAAACGGGTTTGGTCTGAGTTATGTGACTGCTTTTTTAAATTTTACACCCCATTAAATATTTGTGGAATGGATGAAGCTTCGCTCATTAAATTTGACAAGTGGATCAACTATGGCAATTCCCATCCCATATGTAATAATTTCTCCTCGAAAGAGGCGTGGTCTGGGTCACGTGATCCTTTTAAAATTTTAAACCCCCATCATATTTCTGGAATGGATGAAGCTACATTCTTTAAATTTGGCTCGTGGATTGACTATGGCTAGTCCCACCCCAAGGGTAAAAAATTTTCCCCTGAAAGGGGCGTGGTCTGGTTATGTCATGCTTTGCATTACCTTGTTTTGGATATATGTAGTTTTGTTAAGGCATTGGTTTACTTCATAGCATGATAGCAAGCAAGGACTGGCCAAAAGTATGAGCCTATATGAGGCCACAAGAAAAGTTTAAAGGGTCATATTTTTATGTGTGACGGTATTGCATAGCTATGCAGATGACACCTTGGCTTGTACTAAGAGCACAACAGAATGTGTACGGGTAGGCGTATCCAAGATTTTGCAGCTGTTGGCGGCAGTAGAGCAAATATTGCCCATCAACCATAGATAGACGAGACAGTGCACAGAATATGCTGTTATTATACGAAACTGTGCGAGCAACTGTGGTGTTAAATTACAACAGTAACTGTAAGAAACTCAAAAGCAATGTCAATCAATGAAAAGAACAAACAGTGGCACATTATTATTTTCATGCATGCAAGTAGATCGGTAACCCTAATGTATACATGTCACTGTACCCCTGGATAGGCCATTGTCAGCAAGGAGATTTCAGTGCGGCCACGGCCACTATAACAAACTAATATTCACTGACGGAGATTGCTGTGGCCACAATCCACAGTAAGTGAACGGACACGTGTGCATGCTCTCCATACCAGCGTTACAGGAACTATCATTGATACCCTGGACTGCCCTTGTAGCTGGAAGCGCCATGCACATCTGCACTTTGTTGTGCAGTTACTCTGTAGTCCGTACTATACGTTGGAATAAACGGCGGCACACACACTTGTGTTCCTTTCTCGGACACACTTTAATTATGAATTTACATTTCACTTTTGACATGTTTATGATGCTGTTGTAAGTACCATGTTTTGTGTATGTTTGTTAATGTTTGCATTATTTTCATTTTTGAAGGTAGAGAGAAACTTTTCACAGTTAAGAAGAATTCAGTGGGGTTGCACAGTTTGTTGTTGTATTATACGAGAGTATGTTTACTCCTGTTCGTCAAAATTTGATTCCTCCTGGCAGCCTGTCTGCCTGCCTGCTGAGTGACTGTGACTGATAAGTCCTAAACACAGACAGAGGTACAAGAAATAGCTGCACAAGATCATCCAGTAACAGTCATATGAATATATGGTTTATAACTAGGGCCCACAATTTTACACGACCAAAAATGCAATTTTCTACAGGAGTCTCGTATACTTTCCATACTGTTCCTTGAAGACTGATGTTTGTGTAAGATCTGTGCGTGATATTAGCATTATGTTATGGCTTTATGTAGCCTAATGCTGCTGCTGCTGGTGGTTGGGGTGATCCTGCAGCTCAGTGGCCACCTGCTGGCATTGATGCAACTAGATTGAAGGCTCCACCCTCGGCTGCTCCCAATTGGAGTGATGATTGGAACTCTCGCAAGGTTGTTAACATTGCTTACTTTTGAGGTCCATTGTAAATGGTGTTGCTTATATTGAAATGATTTGATGAAAATAAAAACATTGTATTACAGAAGTGTGCAGTTTTCAGTTCACTTTATACCGTGCGATGCTATGTATAGCATTGACTTTTCTGTCAAAGATGCCTGTCTGTCCATCTGTATGTCACGCCGCAATTCTTTTGAAATGGCTAAACGTATCAGCAAACTTATTCCACAGTTGGCTAGCCACACCATTCTAGATTTTATCATACCAAACATTATGGCAATATTCCGACGGGGCCTCCTAACAGGGGCGTTGATTGCAGGTGTGGTAGGCAAAGATCGAGATTTCTGACCAGTATCTGGCTTTGGCATTGATAACTGGTGAGTGTTGTCAGCAGTTTTGATTGTGGAGTAATGTGTATCACAGCAAATACCGATGACGATCGCCACACGTCAGGTGTGTGTTATATGACAGCAAGGCTTAACATCGTTCTTAGCACTCGATGGGTATGCCGCAGAGAACAGAACAGAATTTAATTGTACACATGAAGTCGAAGTAACTAATAATAAAAGATGGCGCCCGAGGTATCGTACTGCTGAAGCTAACTACAGACAGACATGAAGCATCGTGCGGTCTCTCTGCGACAGCAGAGCTTCGTTGAGATACAGCGATTTAAAAAATTTTTGAGACGGCAGCCGTCCACCATCTTGTATTTTCGAAATTTAGAGTTTATGTCGTGTGACATCTGGGCAATTCCACACAGAAAGGTCCACTATGGTTAAAAATACAAATTGACATTTAGTGCATCTCAATGTTGGGCAGTAAAGTACACCATCTGAACCTCAGGAAAATGTAAAAGGATATTTTTATCGGTTTGTTTATGCATGTTAGACACTGTGGAATAGTGCTGGTATTTGATAAGTTTTAATTTTTTTATTACAATTTTCCACCATTGTTTCATTATGAGCTATGTCTTGTAAATTTATTAAATAATCTGAAGTCTTTGTGCCACAGATTTCACTAATGACTGACCTTTTCATACACTGTAAAAAGATAACTGGCAAATATTTGGTCAGCCGAATATACGTGACTTTATGTTGGTGGCGTTTGTCACTGCATCACGTGTCACTCCATCACAACTTTAAAGAGGTTTTTCATGTGATTTTTTCTACACTGTTTGAATTCATGCTATTTTCCTAATACAATGCTGGTTTGTGGTCAACTTAACAGATTTACGATATGGGCCATTTTGCTGCCATGTAGGCTTGGTGACATGCATAAAATTAATTGTCACTTCGTCATGTGACGGAGTGACAAAAACTGGCAGTTCGTCTTGCCTGCTCATAAAATTTATATAAGTAATTAAATATATAAATAAATAAATAAAGCAACATTTACAGTTTTCATACAGTCAACCTCAGCACATCACAAATACACAGTCAAATGGCTTTTAATAGGTGGCGCCACACTGTCATATGGAGTGACCAGCTGCCCAAGATAACAGCAGTGGTTACTGAATGACAAAGTCCGTAAAAATGTTAGCAATTATTCCAGTCTTCACTGTAATATAACTGGAGCTTAGTGCACGTTGCTGGAAGAATTCTACTAAAATTTCACATGCACACATAAACTCCTTTAACTAGCTGCTCAACTGTTATCGCTTGTCACTGTGCTGATGCACAATATTGATACAGCAGTTCTGTCTGTGTCTGTCACATTCCAGTATTGTGTGAACACAGCTTAAAACATCGTCACAATTTCACTACATGGTAGCCCAGTCATTCTAGTTTTATGAGTACCATATCAAACGTCTTAGCAAAATTCCGATGAGATCACTTCCTGCGGTGGGGTATAAAAATTTTGTGATTTTTTACCAATAACTCGCTGTATCTCGCAAACCGTCAAATGATACAAGATAGCGCAATAGTTACTACGGAACGCTAATAGGAACTCATATGCGATCTATTAAATGGTGCCATTTCCAGCGACCTTGAGTGACCTCTAACCTAGATGTCATGGTCACGGAATTACTGTCCTCGACATATGTGTGTGTGCAACTGATCTCGGCCTGTTTGTGATAGCTAAGTTTCTTTTCTTTTCCCTTTTGTATCCAACTGCCCAGTTATCTTTCTCAGGTTCTGTGTTGTATACAAGTGATAGCTGCAGTTCATTTGTTTGTGACTTAAGTATGGCAGAGAAAGAGACAACAAAAATGTGAACTTTTTATGATACTTACTGGTTGATGCTGAGTGAGTGGTGTATAATTGTAGTAATGTTAAGTTCTATTTCACTTGTATGATTACAATGTGACAGAAATTGCAGTGTGAACTTACACATTTTCAATTGCATTACCAAACACATAAGATCTGTTTAGCACTTGCACGCAGAATTCTTGACTGCATGTCATGTAGTTTTTGATAATCGATACTAATTCGTGTACATACCATGATGATGAGAAATTACGCTTTTCTTTCATGCAGTTAGTCACTTCAGTATTATTTCAGGCTCCATTTCAGCTGTCTTAACCGTTTTTAGACTCCTGAGCTGAATTACATGATGAACATTTACTGTGTACTTCACTACTTTGCACTTACATGCTCATATTCAAACAACAGATTTTTTATAAGAGTTTGCTGTAAATCTGCAACTTGTGACAGTTAGCAGTCTCTAGGCTCTTCCATTATAGGTTTATCAGTATTGTCACAGCCAACACTGTCACTCCGTCACAAAAATTGTGTCGCTCCGTCACACTGAAATAGCTGCCAATAAACAACGTTTAAGATCAGGTATATTCCTATTGATTGATAACACATAATCTACAAATCACTGACTACAACTAGTGAAAACATTTACTTCATATTCTTATAGCGAGAGTAGAAATGTTCGAAAGCTCATGCACACCCTAATGTGCATGTCCAAACTGATGTCACTCCGTCACGAGTATCGTTTCAACCATAATTCAAGAAATATTCAAGGACAGTTTTAAATCTGTATTTTGTTAAATAGTTCCTTAAGAGTGATTCCCACATGAGTTTCAAATATACCATATATTTATTTATTTTCTTACAAAAGACATAATGTGGTCAGGGTGTCACTCCGTCACGGCGTGGAATTGCCTATCTATCACTATATTACTGTCCAAAATTTCACTGAAATTGGACAATCAGCTGTTGAGTTAGTGCCAAAAACAATTTTCAGTGTGGAAGCCGTGCAGGCGTCCATCATCTTTAATTTTATAAATGTTCATATTTGGTCATGTGATGTCATTGAGTTCCAAATCTGCTGTTTTGTAAGACATTTTATCAGAATGTTATGTCTTTTTCGTTGAGATATGGCAATTTAATGATTTTGAAGATGGCACATGTCCGCCATCTTGTATTTGAAATTTTGGAGTTTATGTTATGTGACCTCCATCGCACTGCTATTCTGCTTACCCGTGAAAAATTTCACTGAAATCAGAAGATTGGATGCTAAGTTATGGCCAAAAACAATATTCAATATTAACAATATTCAATATGGTGGCCATCTGCCATCTTGAATTTTAGAAATTTTCCCATTTGGTGATGTGACTGTCATCAAGTTCCAAATATGCTGTTGTGTAACGATTTTTCCTTGAGATATGGAGATTTGACTATTTTGAAGGTGGCGGATGTCCGTCATTTTGAGTTTTAGGGGTCCGAGAGTGGGTTTTTTGAAACGCCCGTGTAGGACTTCCTATCAGTTGTCAGTCGAGACCATAGCTCTGAATTGCTTGGTTTTTGAGAAAATTGTGTTTTATGAACGTATTTTGGCAGCAGACAGACAGACTGTCCATTGGACAGTGCTCGGTGCATAAAGGCGCACTCGCTGTTGGGAGTGGTGTTTTTATAACCATAGAATCATGCAGTTTTTGCCGTCGGGTAGCCCAGGGACTAAGGGCTGATTGGACCAGCCATATATAGAGATTAACGCCTATTTCTAACGGTGGAGTTAATCTCTACTTAAAGAGCGTGGTTAGGGTTGGTGCAATGAGGTAAGTGTTTGCTACCATTGTTTGTACCTTATGTCCCAGAGCTCCATACGAAACGGAGATGCATAAATATGGCAAAAAAGATTTTGAACGAAGAAATCATTATATCTCGGACATGATAGAAGATAGACATATAGTTATAAGCGAAGACCAATACAAAGTCGTATATGGGCTTTCAGTTGGTATTGATTTCTATACTTTGTCCTTGAGTGATGACAATGCACCATAGTTTTATCTGGGGCTCACTGCGTCGAAGTGAATGGAGATACACTCCTACTATCAGTGGCAAAAGATAGCCCTAGGTCTGCAGATTTTAGCTGTATACAGTTGTCCATAAATTGACATGGTGAAGGTCCCTTACCTATATTTTGAGGTCACAATATTTTTCAATGTCAAGATAGAGGTATGCTTACAATGTTAGACTGATAGGAAGTCTTATGTGATATGTCGAAAGGTGCCATTGTTAGTGACTTTGAATGACCGATAATCCAGATTTCAAGGTCATGCCACTATGCAATGTTGACTGTCTTAGAAACGATACAAGATAGATGCATAATTACTACAGACCGCTAATAGAAAGTGATATAATATGGCCTATTGAATTGTGCCGTCGCCAGTGACCTTGATTGACACTCAAGGTCATTTCAGCTGGTTTTTTTCTGGAATGAAATAAGTGTAGCCTACTTTTCCAGTTTCTGATATGTGAACAATTATTTCTGCTGTGGTATTTGGAAGGACCGTTGTGATGCTGAGTATGACCTGTTAGCGATAGCTAAGTTTCTTGTTCTGTTTATTTTGCACTATAAGTTTTATTATCGTGCGATGATTTGTGTAGCATGTCTATGCTTTTGCAAGATGTCCAATGTCCATCCATCTGTTACACGCCGGTATTCTGTCGAAGCAACTAAACGTGTTGTCAAACTTTTGTCACCATTCTAGTTTTTCCATACCAAACAGTATGGCAATATTCTGATGGGTACCCCAATGTAGGCGTCGAATGCAGGGGCTATGAAAAGCTCACAATTTTTGGCCATTATCTTGCTTTATCTCGGAAATGATACAAGATAAGAGTCATAATTACTATGGAATGCGAATAGGAAACCATATGCAACCTTTCGGATGGTACCATTTTGAATGATCTTGAGTGACTTAGTGAAATGCTCAGTGACACGAAGCATCATGCAGTCTCTTTGCGACAGCCGACTTTCTTGTTTCAGCAGAGAATGTTTCAGTCGATGTTGTTGTTATTACAGCAGCCACAAACGAGAACTCGGATGCTTCAGCAGCTCATGGATGTTGGATTCAGAGTAAGCACTTATTTTATGCTTTATTGCAGTAATACAGTGCAATGCAATACTGCTGCTGATGCTGAGCGTGACGATTGAAATGTTTGCTATCTTTTGGCCAAAAATTAGTGTTGAATGGATTCGAACCAAATTTGCATGTAAGGTAGACTGTGGTACCTTTCATAGATTTTATGCTTGTGTCTGAAATGACATATAATGTGTCGAGTGAGATACTGATCCCTGCAATAATACCATACTGTACCATAGATTTTATGCTGTCAAAGGATGACGGGGAAAGGCTTCATCTGTATAAACAGTCCCTCTCGGTAGTTTCTAAAGGTATCCGTTTGGGGAACCTGGGCCTACCTGGAGTAACTCTGGAAAAGTGTACCATTACCACGTAAACAGAACCAAAAGTAGTAGTAGCAACTCATAGAGTATGTACAGGCTGAGATGTGTGCTTTATTTACACACATGCAGTGCGTGAAGCAATTTAGTATACGACTCCATCAATAGTGGATTCGTGACTTTTAAATGTATTATGATGTGCCACCATCCAGTTTGCCATAGGGGAATACAATGAAAAGTTCCATGAATGATGTTGTGTGCACACTGTAAGCATGCTAGTGTCGGGAAACACAAGTTATTACCCTCAGCAAAGCCTACTTTGTAACTTTTCTGGGGGCTGACCCCACCAATTTGGAGTCATAGGGCCGAAAGACCCCTTTTTTCCTGAAACAGTTTGGAATTTTGCCAAACTTTGTTCGTGGCTGGATGTCCATCGAGGACCGCTGCAAAATCCACACAGCTTGCATCTGCTCAGATTCCAAATTTGCCGCAACTGAAAAGTTGTGTTTTGCTATCTTTGGCTGAAAAGTTAGGATGAACGGATTCGAACGCAATTTACACGTAAGGTAGGCATGACCTTCCAGACAAAATATGAATTTTTTTGAGAATGGAAAATTTTTATATAACTAGTTTTGCTTTCATTTTTGCCCAAAATGAAAAATCCACATATCTCCCCAAGGATGTCCCCTTCTCAGCACTTGTAGAGACCCCTGGGCATTATCAAACTAGGGCAAGAGATTGGAGGTAGCCCCCAAAATTGTCTGCCACAGGGAACAAAATTTTTACAGGGCCCTATTTAGGACCAGATTTCACAGTTGTAGGGAAATCGCATTACTGCCATCGTACTTGGCCTTGGACAGCATCTACTAAAAATGTTGGGGGTGTGGTAACATTAACGGTTCTTGGTCAGGATCGCATAAAATGTAGGCTGCAGTTTGAAATTTTCATTGAATTCTGCAATTTTAGCACCTCCCCTGTGGCACAGGGGCAATGCAGACTGTATGTTTAGCTCTGCTGCAGGCATGCAGCCATTGAATTCCTTTCCTGACTTTTCATAGCAGGTTCTTTACACTTTGTGAGGTGATGCCTCTTGGTTGCTTTATTAAGCAGTGGAACTATCTAGGCTGACAAACCTCTAGTTTGACATTATCTGGGAGAGGGCAAAAGTGTATTAGGAGAGGGCAAAAGTGTATTTTAGAACACTGTTTGACATGAACAATATTAAATTTCCCATTTTGTGAACAGCTTCTATCAGAATTTGGCAGTCCATGTTATCTTTAACCTAACGTCATATAAAGTTTTCACTTGATCTTTTAGTTCAGCTCATAGGCTCAATGAGCCAGTGACTGTGTGCATATGCACAGTTCCATGTGGACAGTTGTGCCAAAAAGTATGCAACGGTCTGCAGTAATCGAGATATGTTTGGTTTTTTTTTGGAAAGCAGTTTGCAGACATGAGAAGTGCGAACATGGTCTTCAACATGTTTGATTATTCCGGTTGCACAGTTCCACACGAACATACCCTATGTGAATGGGCCTTTAGCAGTTGAATACTGCAAATTGACCGTCTTGCCAATGGTAGTCGTGACAATGTTGTCGTCATTTCTAGCATGCAACTCTAGGATTGCGTAGCGCCATACGTTGACAGCATCCTACACAGAGGGCGATTCTGAGCCATATCTGCTGCTTCGGGAGCAATATACATGGTCGATATCAGAGTTTCCTTGGAGAATATCACAGTGTGCTACACCTTAAATTTGACATTTTATATAATATACACCATGTTCCAAAAAAGTAAGCCACTTGATGTTTGATAATAACTTTGGCAAATGTGGACCAATTTTCAAAATTCTTTCACTATGTGATTCGTAAGAATATTCTCTATGTACACATCACAAAGATTTCCACCTCATCTGCAGTATGTTGCTACACTACCTTGTGAAAGCCGAAAATCCATAAATGTTACCAAATTTTCACGTTGAATGTGACAAAAATATGTTTAACTAAAATTTAACATGAGATCTTGCCACAAAAATTTTGCACTAATGATTTTACTTAAATATGTGTACAACATAGAAGCATAGCCTAGAAAGAACGAATGCGGTGCGAAAACAATCGTGGTGAAAAAATTGCCATGATGTAACAATATTCAACTGAATAAGTTCAACTGTTGATTTGAGATGTGTGACAAACTTCAAAATGTTAGTTATTCAGTCAGTGTCAGCAGTCTTGAGACAGTCTGTCTAACTACTGTTAAATGTTAAGTCATGTCCTCAAAGTGTCCTCAGGAACTTGTCAACAGTTTGTTGAGGATGCTGTCAAAATCAGCAACATTTTTGGATTTTCGACTTTCACAAGGCAATGTAGCAACATATTGCAGGTGAGGTGGAAATCTTTTGTGATGAATTAACACTTTGACCGCGGTGGGTCCCATTTATTACCAGCAATCATTCGCCAGATGGCAGCATCAATCATGCTGTACACTGCTACGCGGCAGTGAGGATTGCCAGCACGCTGGTTGCATCGTTAGTGAGTGTATACTGAGCTACGAGTTATCTCGTACGTCGCGTCTTGATGTAGCAAATGGCGTACGAGTTAACTCGTCCCTCGCGTTGGAGGTGTTAA
>Ga0209149_1000509_pt1 | contig 16414 bp, 10 predicted proteins | sample WorMetTyACAVOLI2_FD_187423 | JGI IMG/M metagenome (GOLD analysis project Ga0209149, IMG submission 187423) | Marine gutless worms symbiont microbial communities from Max Planck institute for Marine Microbiology, Germany - Olavius algarvensis... ... | reverse complement strand
TGTACTTTCAATAAATGTATATTTGTATACCAATATCAACAAACAACAAACGTGTGGCTGCCCATGATACTCAAACACTATCAACACGCATTGTTTACATGAACAATGTTCATAAACATCTCGATAGGCAACCAATCAGAGCGGGCGTACAATCTCGAGATGGTTGCGCAATCTCGCGATCGCGAAACGGACCACGGGCAATCCGAGATGGGCCGAATCGTGAAAACGCGCACAACACTGGCAGCAACCGGAACACACTGTCAGATAAGATGGAGCTGCCCCGTGTAGACACTTGTAGACAATAGTACACAGCTTGTATGTTATTCGCTGACGAATAGGCAACCAGTGTAAGTCGTCAGGAAACGTCGCTGTAATATAGTGCAGCATATTCAGTGCAAAAGAATAGATGCACACAATATATACACGAATTTACTGAAATTTTTAGTGGTTTCATGAAATAACTGATTTCACACATTTACTGTAACATATACAAGGCTCAGCGAGCACTTAGTGTAGGCCTAAAATGTGCATACTCTGCGTTATTTATCAATAAACATATTTTATTATTCACGTTGTCCAAAACTGAGTTTACCGTACGACGTTACGTCGTCAATCACAGCTGTCAGTGCACCAAGCTACAATTGCCTCAGAGCATGACAACGCGCCAACAGTCGCGCGGTGGCATTCGCTGTAGGAGGTCTGTCCTGTTTCATGTCCGTGAACTCCGACGATGTACTATTAAGCTTACGCAGCGGCGTGTTTGCATTTATAGTAGACTGCTATGATTAGTGGTGTCCGGATAACCCCCCATCCGGACGAAAACGATGCGAGGAGATACCGTAGTCGGACAGGGCCAGGTGGTACGAATTAGTGTCAGTTTTCAAATTTTCTCTAGGGGGTAATCTCCGTGGGGATATCTCCAGGGGGGTGTTTCATGAATTCGACAGAAAGCCCCATATAAACAAAAAACCTTATTTCCCGGTAGACCCCGAAATCGATCGAGTCGAGCTACACGATCGATCCAGGATAATTGCCGATCGACTCGATCGATCGACTCGACTTTTGACCCCTCTCTCGACTCGACTCGACTCTGATCAACGGCGATCGACTTGATCGACTTTATAGTTGACAGTTTAGCACTGTTGCGTGAATTGTGTGCGTTGTATGTGAACTTGTGAAGCCATTTCGCGGTCCTGTTCTCATGTATGGTATATAGACGTAGCGGATTGACAGACGAAGGCCTTCCGGCCACTATATCCGCATCTTAAATGAATGACACACTCAGAATATTAACTGTATCCTGAACTGTCGTCACGCATTTGTTGTTTTTACATCCGCCAAAAAGGTTATGTTATTATGTAAACACGACTGACTGTCTGGTGTGACATTGAAAACAGGGTTAGGGTTCGTTCAGGATCACTGAAAATGGCACCATTTGATAGATCGCGTACGAGTTCCTATTCGCCTTCCATAGTAACTATGGCGATATCTTGTATCGTTTGCGAGATATAGCGACTAATTGGTAGAAAATCGCGTAATTTTTATACCCCACCTGTATTTAGCGCCCACGCAGGGTGACCCCGTCGGAATTCCGTGAAGATGTTTGATGCTGGTAAAACTAGAATGATTGGGCATTTGGGCTACCGTATGGTGAAAAAACTATGACGATATGTTAAGCCGTTTTCATCTGATACCGGAACGTAACAGACGGACGGACAGACAGACAGACAGATCTGCTATATCAATATCGCGCGTCAGTGTGCTCACGCGCGATAAAAAGGCTCTATCTTTCAAACTAATCGAGCTACAAAGTTGATGTTCTGCGTGCATGTAAATGTGGTTGAGTGCACCGGTAACGTGCAAACTTAGTCCGGCCTTAAGCCTTCCAATGGCGTAAAGTAGCGGATGCGCATGTCCGGCTAGCGATGTACCGTTAGTAGTATTGCTAATTTGCTACGACCTCTTGTTATTTCTAAGAAAAGCAATTAAGGCCTAACGTCATTTGGCTGCAACGGCATCAATTAATTGGGGCTGAATGTTCGACAGTGGTTCTGGTCTACTCACTGTAGAGGGGTCCGAAGTGTTGCCAAACATCAGATGACAACGAGCGTGCATGTATTGCCCGTCCGCACAAAAAGTCTCCCAATTAACTTCGTATCGTCTTCAGAAACTGCTTTAAAGGCGTGATATGGGTGATTACCGAACCGATTTCGTTCACTTCATAAGTGTTGAAAGTCGACTGGCTCGACTTCAAAGACGTACGATCAACTCGACTTTTCACTGGCCAGTCAACTCGACTCGACTCCATCGTCAAACGATCGACTCGATCGGTCGACTCGATCGATTTCAGGGTCCATTTCCCGGGTTATGGTTATGGTCAGCGTCGGGGTTAGGGTTTGGTGGAGGTTGTTCCGGGGGTGATTTCTGGCGGGGGGAGGGTTATCCGTAAATCATGACTACTACCGCCGGTCGTAGTCGTCGGTCCTCGTGTGTGGAACAGTTTGTCGTCATCAACGCAAAATGGGTTCTTTGAAAAGCCCATGTAGGACTTCCTGTAGGTCGTCAATAGTGATCATAGCTCTAAAGTGCTTAGTTTTTTGAGTAAATCGCGTTTTTTTGTACGCATTTTAGTGACAGACAGACAGAGGGACGGACAAACAGACGAACAGATGGACAGCCCCGATGCATTAAGGCGCTCTCGCTTTCGCGAGCGGCGCCTTGATAATGAAAACAGAGAAACTTTTTATCATCATACGTTGTAAAATATTATGTGAAGATTGGAAGAAGTTTACTCGGAAATGAACACGCATGCATGCCATTCGTCACTTTTATAACCGACACACGGAGCTTAACCCTTTAATCGCCACATTAATACCGGAGAGCAACGGACCATCATATAGCAATACAGTGATTAATACACTGGCCGTTGATGGGTGGGCTGTTACATTTGGTACAGCGAGGAGGGGACAGGGCGTGGCCTCAGCCCGTCCAGGTTTTTCCTCGCTGTACCATATCTAACAGCCCACCCATCAACGGCCACTGTACCAACTTGGTAATATTCGATGTGTCACTATAATTGCCTTTGGAGTTTAACGGGTTAATGACGCTGCTTTTGATAATAATAAATTAATAATGATAATAGTGACAACCGAATCAACGGAATCTGTGATTAGGATTTGCCGACAAGACGACGTTGTTGTTGGGTCTGTCAGCAGGTGCGCGCTGCCAGCGACAAAGCGGCGACAAGACGGCGCCGTTGACACGGGCGGCGGCGGCGGCGGCTAGCAGTGCGTCCGATACCGGCTTCCAGTCGTCAGTGTCAGCTTTGATCTCATTCATAGCTAACTACAGCTCTGTGTCGGCGACGCGCAAACGACACAACGACAGCTGTCGGTATGTACTGCCTCTTCATCAGTTATCCTGTTCGCGATGGGACGAGTTGGTACCTTCGGATTTCTGACTTAACCCTTTAGAGTGCAAGTGCCATATCGAATAACATGAAGTTGGTACACCGGCCGTTGATGGGTGGGCTGTTACATTTGGTACAGCGAGGAGGGGACTGGGTGGGGCCTTAGCCCGCCCAGGCTTTTCCTCGCTGTACCAAATGTAACAACTAACAACCCACCCATCAACGGTCAGTGTACCAATAACAGTACTGCTGTATATTGTCCGTTGCTCTGCGGTTTTAATGTGCCCATTAAAGGGTTAGGTCAAAATTACTTGGCAGGACTGCAGGAATAAAAGAAGGAACGTCGCTGAGGCAGACGGTCACAATGGCCTCGTTTAATCATCGGGAGACTCCGGGACGGCGCTTAAAATGGGATGCGAACATTTCCCCTGGACACATCGACAGACAGTCCCTACCCCTGCACAATTTCCCCTTCTTTTTACACGGTGTAACTGTAGGACATTTCACCTTCCGCCACCACCATCCGCCGATCTACTCGTACAGTATAAAGCGATATACCGTTAACGTGTACAAATTGATAAGAGTTAGATCGGTTAGGGTCAGGAGTGCGGGTTTGTGTCAGTTATCGAATTTTCGTTTTAACAGCCGTAGGGAAAAAATGTCCATAGGTGGGGAGGGAAATTGTTCGAGGGGAAAATGTCCGAGGCGACTGGCCAATTTGACATCAACGAAAAACAGCAAAACAAGTGGCTTCGGCACAGCAGACTTCGCCATCCGCCCATTGCAGGGTGCTGCCACTTGGCGAATTTAACGGCATTACAGGCGTTGCCCGTTTATTGTGAAAGATTCGTGGCGATGGCTGCAACTGTTTCTAGTATTGTTGCTAACTAGCAAACGTCAACGTCATTACAAAGTTACATACACGGGCGACCAAAAACAACACCTCATCGGTTGTCTTAGGGCAACGCGTCGGTAGGTCAATACTCGTGCTTGCTATCGATGCAGGCTACGTACCAAATTGTGCCTTTCCAAGTCGTCATCATCATCACCATGCCCACGGTCGTTCTGTCGTTCTGAGGTGCCAGAACGCCGAACGGCGGCTGCCTAATGCGTTTCTGGTTTGACAGTGACAAGTGACAAGTGACGTGATAGATGACTCAGCTCTGTGCGATATCCAATTCGTTTGATTGACGTGTCAGAAGCTGGATGCTCATTCAGCACAGTTTCGTCCTTCGCTCTCTGTACTAAAGCTATACTTAGACGACAGACGAAACGCATTAGGCAGCTGTAGCCTGGTGTTTCTAATCTTCGTTGATCTAACAAGCGCTCAGACGTTATTCTTTGTTATCAGACGCTTTTCGGCGTCCTCGTCGCGTCCAATGTAGGACGTTTACCCGCGGACATTTCCCCTTGGAGTTGGAGAGATCCCCCCGGTCAGCTCTCCCTCCGGACAATTTCTTTCCCCACCTTGGACATTCCTTCCCGGCTGTCAGAGCGAAAATTATGGACACCCACTCAGCGTAGCTTGAGCGAAGTCCAAAGTATATTTTGCGAATGTTTTTTCCATGTTTTTTTTATGGCCGCCTTATGCTCCGGCCCAGGTTAACGGACGGAGGTTAGCGAAACTTTTACACGTGGTGGACCTTGAGTGTAAATAGAGAAATTACTACTTGGATTTTTTCCTGGTCCTCGTTAAACTACAGGGTGGACCAAAAAGTGGCGAAATTTGGCATATTTTCAGACTCCGCCCGCAAACTTTCTGCTCTTACTCCCGAACGCGGCAGAATATTGTAATTCTGAAAAAAACTTGTTAAGCACATATGGTTGCTCGACATGTGTGCCACGTTTGGTGAACTTTGGCATACGTACCCCTCAGATCCACGCGTCATAAAATTCTTAAAAACTAATGACATCGGTAAATAGCCTGCGACATGTTTTATTTCCATTCACTAGATGGCAGCACGACCACACCCCAACTCCGTAGAAAACGGTAATTCTAAAACAAACAGTACATTGCTGCCCTCGGCTAAATGTACGTGTCCACTCTTCCAAGGTCGAACTGGCTGTGGCGGGGCTTTATGTATTCGGCGGACTCTGCGTAGACATGTGACGATTGGTACAGCAACGGTGATTTTTGCTGTTTTGACTGTCTTTTGACTGTTTTTGACTGTTTTGACGATTGGTACACTGTTGGTACAGTCTTGGTAGACATGTGACAATTCATACACCAATGGTCATTTTTGCTGTTTTGACTGTCTCTTGACTGTTTTTGACCATTACTGTACCAATCGTCACAGGTCTACCAAGACTGTACCAATAGTGTACCAACAGTGTACCAATCGTCAAAAACAGTCAAAACAGTCACAAGACAGTAAAAACAGCAAAAATGACCATTGGTGTACCAATCGTCACATGTCTAGTGTCTACTCAGAGTCTGCCGAATACACAAAGCCCTGCGGCGGGCGTCCATTCGGTTGGCATGATATCGTCACATGCCAGCGTCTAGTTTGAAAACTGGTACTAACCTGTACTCCTGACCCTAACCGATCTACCTCTATCAATTTTGTTCACGTTATCAGTACATCGGTTTATATTGTAGACCGGCGGGTGGTGGAGGTGGAGGGGGGAAATGTCCTACACCACGTAAAAGGGAGGGGAGTTGTCCGGGAGGGGGAAATGTCTCGGGGGAATATGTCTGGGTGGAATGTCCGGATCCGTCGCGTCAGAACGAAACACACATTCACGCTATATCGGTCGACGGAAGCAACCGTACTTAGCTTTTCTCGCCAATTCTTAGTTTAACAAGCCGGTAGGCGACGAGGTTATTGCAAACACCCCTATAGTCTGTCTCCATGTTTAACCGGTGTTGCCATCTGGCGACTGTTCCAGTAACGTAAAGCAATTATTATTATTATTCGCATTTCATTTTGTGGGTGACCCCGCGCCAACACCTATCTCCTCCTACACTTTTGGTCCGATCGCGAAAATTTTCTGGTCAGAATATTCACCGTAAGAGCTTTGACGCCCCTGTTGGCAGATACTGTCCGATTTTAATAATGTTTCACAGTTGTAGTTGTAGACAGAAATTAACTGTGAAAACGTGTATCATAAAATCTACCACCATACCTCAAATTTAGTACACTACCTTGTAAAATGAACAGAATGTATTGGCGAACGTTGCTGGCATGATTTCGTAATTACAGATGTAACAGTCAAACAAGTCACACTGAATGTAACAGATTCATAAAGGATTCTAGGATGTAACAGACAAAATCAGCATTGTCAGTTCACAGGCTGTACTCGAAATGTCCTCCTTTACCACGGACACGCTCAATGTCTTCCTCGCCATGCCTGTACGATATTCAAGGATTTTTCACTTACGCTTTCATTTGCAACTGCGTGCCACACCTAAGTCGGTCAATAAATAGGCCCGAAATGTCGGTTTTTGTTGAATTTTATAGGAACCAGGGGACTGGAGGAAATTATAGGCTACCTTCCGCACGACTAGACACAATAAAGTGATAAAACATAACACAACACCTAAAGTTTCATCAAAATAAGACAACGCTTTCTTGCAAAAGTTGTGTTCACAAATAGATCGCAGTCTACTGGCTGAACATTTTTACAATTGCAGTGTTAAGTAGATATATTTTATATGTGTTTTATGTCATCGCGTTTTATCTTTTATCACTTCACTGTACTTGTGTAATCCAGCATCTAATGCTGCAATAAACCATTGATTGACTGATTGATTGATTGGTTGATTGACACAGGACATAAGGGGTACTTGCAGTAAACAATGCGTTAATACTTTGTGTGTACTTATTGCTGGCCCACCGTAAGGACCAGATATGAGTTGATGATTGCCGACGTCGGTCCGTCTGTTGTCCGTCCCATGGTCATGTCTCGAAAACTAAGCTGCGACCCCGCCTAGTCCCGTCCTCGCTGTGCCAAATGTACCAGCCAACCCATCAACGGCCAGTGTACTATGTGGCACTATAATTACCTGCGCCCATTACAGGGTTAAATTTCCAATATATTTAGGCCTACGTTTGGTGTTTTAGCCTCCGATCGCAAACGCAGGGACTTTACGCGACGTTGCTGTCCTTCTGTTTGTTTTTCTGTCCGTTTGTCGCCTGTTTATTTTCGTAACGCAGTTTGGATAAAAACGCACTTTTCTCAAAAACTAAGCACTTTAGAACTGTGCGTGGTCACTATTGACGACCCTTAGGAAGTCCTACATCGGCTTTTCGAAGATCCAATTCTTGGACCATTAGGATGACCTTGATTGACAGCAAACCTCGCCCAGTGCCCCACAGCGATTCTCATCAGAAACTTCCCGTGAAATTTGTGCTAGCGGCGGGAGCTTAGGTCTTCTCGGCCACTCGTGGCGCCCACAAACGCGCCACACTAGTTATTTAAGTGTTTATACTACCGTTGATGGTGAATTAAATGTGTCTAAACACATACACGAACGACAACAAAAAACAACACTGGAGCGAGGTAATAAAATGTCTAAGCGCCATACGCGAAGCCAGAGGCACTTTTAAACGATAGTAAAATGTGACCCGGTCGGTCTGTGTCGTTGGCTATCTGTAGTTTATTGAAAGCAATGAACTGGACCGTTGGCGACATCATCAACCAGTCGTCGAGTGCCGTGCATCTCGACTATATTGTAAAGACCATTCACACAGCTTGCGCTGCTGACCAAGGTCTTTATATTTCGCGTACTTTTTGTTCGTCTCACTCACTATAGTGATAGGCGCATAATGTCTCGTTTCGTCGTTGGTTGGTTGGTCATTCCTGAATTGCGGCGGATTGCTTTTAAACTGGCAGTGTCACAAGGCACGGCTGTCTGGACTGCCGGCGTACCTACAGTGTGAAATTTGCGATTACCATCCGTCTAGAACTCTACGTTCAACTTCAGCTCTTCTCCTAGACCAGCAACCAGCCACTATATCATTTGCAGCGAGAGCGTTTTGTGCAGCCGCTCCTACAGTCTGGAACTCTCTTGGTGTCCACACCCGTTCAGCTGATACGTTTTTGACATTTAAGAACCAGCATAAAACTGAACTGTTTTATTCTTGCTACTCGTAACTGCAGTTTTTGGCGCCATCGCAGCGCTCCAGATTCGCTTGCGAACTGACATGTAGGGCGCGTTAGAATTTTATCTATATTGTATTGTATTGTATTGTATATTGTTTAGAAGGTTATGATAGAGACAGTTACAGTAGTCAACTATGGCTCTTGTCTTGTATGATTTGCGAGGTAAAGCAAGACATTGGTCGAAAACTGCGATTTTTTTACCGTACAATGCTATGTATAGCGCGGACTATGCCGTCGCAAGATGTCTGTCCCTGTGTTCGTCTGTCACAAGCCGGTATTCTGTCTAAACGGTTGCACATACCCTCGAACATTTTCACCATAGGGTAGCCATACCATTCTAGTTTTTACCGCGGTTCTGCATACTGACGCGCGATATTGATATAGTAAATCTGTCCGTCCGTCCGTCCGTCCGTAACGTTCCGGTATCAGATGAAAACGGCTTAACATATTGTCAGGACCGAGATGGTGTCTGCATTTTTTACATCCACAAATTTTATATACAAAACAACGAAATGAAATAGCGACGAAATCAATCAGCAGCAGCAACGGTCTATCACGTCCGATCACTCTGACAGCCACGACACGTCTCCCATAGTCTACAGTTAGTCAGCCTGCCGTGATGCCGACGACTTATCACGTGATTCGTTGACTACCGTATATGGTCTGAAAACGTTCAACTGTGACCAAATATGGGGTCCAGTCGATTCGTCGATCTTCACGTGACATCACCTGACGTCCAGGGCTCAGGTGCAGTCAAGCGTGACGCCAATGTCTGTTCTCTGCATGCAGCACGCTGCCTCGCACGGATCGTCTCTGACCCACATCCGTGACACATATCGTCACAGTTTTTTTTTCACCATACGGTAGCCCAATCATTCTAGTTTTACCGGCATCAAACATTTTCACAAAATTTTGACGGGGTCACCTCCTGCGGGGGCGCTAAGTACAGGTGGGGTATAAAAAATTTCGCGATTTTCTACCAATAAGTCGCTATATCTCGCAAACGATACAAGATATCGCCATAGTTACTATAGAAGGCGAATAGGAAACCGCACCCAAGCTTTCGAATGGCACCAGTTTCAATGACCTTAAGTAACCTCTAAGCCAGATTTCAAGGTCACCGTATTATTCAACGTCAAATAACTCGCAAATGGTACAAGATAGAGCTATAGTTATACAATGACAGACTAATAGAAAGTCATACATGGTCTATCGAACCGCGCCATTCTCAATGACCTTGACGGACCCCAAACCAAGATTTCAAGGTCAGACCATTCTTTGACGCTGTATATCTCCAAAATGGCTGCAGATACGGCCATAGTTACTGTGGAAGGTGAATAGAAGAATAGGAAACGGTACCCAGTCTTTCAAATGGTACCACTTTCAATGGCCGTCAGTGACCTCTAACCCACATTTGAAGGTCACAATAGTATTGAACGTCAAATAACTCGACTACTACTACGTCGTGTATGATCTATCCATTGGTTCCGTTTCCAGTGACCTTAAATGACCCTTAACCTAGATTTCAAGGTCACGGTGTAATATTTATGCCTATGGCTGCCCTCAGCGTATTGTGTGCGCAGCTGACGCGCGATCTGTTGGCGATAGCCAAGTTCTTGTTCCGTACCAAACGGCATGGCAATATTTCGACTGGGACCTTACGAACGAGGGCGTCGAATGCAAGGGGGTATGAAAACGCGATTTTCGACCAATATCTCGCTTTGTCTCGGAAATCATGCAAAATAGAACCATATTTTACTGTGGAAGGCGAATAGTAAACCGCACCCAAGATTTCGAATGGTACCAGTTCGAATGACCTTAAGTCATCTTGAGTGAGTTAACAAAATATTCAATAGCACGAACCATCGCGTGGTCACTCTGCGACAGCTGAGTTTGTTGTTCATACCCCCCTTGCATTCAACGCCCCCGTTAGGATGGGTGGGTCCCTGTCAGAATATTGCCATACCGCGGTGTGCAAAAACTAGAATGATGTGGCTACCCGAGGGTGAAAAAAAGTTTGAGAATAATAACCAGTTCGACAGAATACCGGTGTGTGACAGACAGACAGACAGACGGGCGGACATCTTGCAACGGCATATGTCCGCGTAATGCTACGATGGTACAAGATAGAGCTATACTTACAATGGCGGACCAATAGGACATCGCATATGACCATATCGAACTCCGCCATTTTCAATGAACTTGAACGACCCTAACCGAGATTTCAAGGTCACACCATTATTTGACGCTAAATATCTCATTATGGATTTCATCTGCTCAGGTCAAAAAATAACCGACAACGTGAGTAGGCCTAATCCAACCCATCTCTGTGTTAGCGAACTAGGTATAGAATATCTCAGAAACGGAACTAGATAGAGACAGTTTTTTACAATGAGATACTAATAGGGACTTACACATGCCCTTCTCAAGGATGTTATTTCGAATCACCATGAGTCACCTTGAGTGATTTAGCGAAATATTCAATAACATGAAAGATCGCGCCGTCTCTATGCGACAGCTGAGCTTCTTGCAGGGGCGGCGCCACGGTTTTGAAAGTGGGGGGGGGGGGAAAAATTTTTTTTGACCCCCCCCCCACTTTTTGGCCAGTGGGGGGACAAAATATTGCTTAGATAGCTAAGTCAGCCTAATTCCTTTGTTTGATTTGTAGCTGACTGACACTGATGCTGATATATTTTCTGTAGTTATCTTTGTGTTTTCAACGTTAACTTTGTGGTTATCCAAAATATAAGTGCATCATTTAGCGAATTATTCCCAAATTATGTCCTCCCGTCCCCCTTTGCCTCGAAAAGTGGGGGGGGGGGTCATGACCCCCCAGCTCCTATGGGAGCGCCGCCCCTGGCTTCTTGTTAGTAGTTCTCTGAGGTCTGCTTAGTCCGCTCGACGCGGATGTCCCCAGGCAGTGCGTGCAAGACCGTACAGTGTGTCACTGTGTGTGTGTGTGATAGGTTCGCCAGTTTCTACAGAACAGAAATGTGTGTGTTTCGTGATTGCAGGCGACGCCAGAGAAGCTGTGCAGTGTTTTCAGCGGGAAGTGTCAAGTATTCCGTGGCGCACCTGCCAACAGCGACTGTCATTCAACATGAAACAACACACACATCCGCCATGCTAGTGAGTTGCACATGTGCAACTATTCACTATAGTACACTAGGCCTACTACATACCCATGCTTGCCCTGGCATACACGCTGTATAACATCAAAACAACAAGAAACTTAGATATCGCTGTTAGACCGCGCCAGAACGTTGCTTCAGTCGCTGTTTCTCGGTTCGTTATCTTTTTTAGAGGGCAACAATGAGTTATGACAATGTGCTGGTAACTGCATTTCATACCGAGCGATGCTGCATGGCGCGGACTATGCTGTCACAAGATGCCCGTCTCAGCGTCTGTCTGTCTGTCCGTCTCTCGCACGCCGGTATTCTGTTCTGTCGAAACGGCTAAACATATCATCAAACTTTTTACATCGTCGATTAGCGACACCGTTCTGGTTTTTTGGTACCAAAATGGCAAACGGTATGGCAGTATTCCGACGGGGACCCCCTAACGGGGGGGGGGTCGAATGTAGGGCCCAATGGGTATGAAAAATCACGATATTCGACCAATATCTCGCTTTATCTCAGAAATGATACAAGATATAGTTAGGCCCTGCAGTGGTATATTGATAGTAAGTGATATGTGATCTATCGAATGGTGACATTTTCCATGATCTTGAATGACACTGAGTGACTTAGCGAAATATGCAGTGATACGAAGCATCGCGTGGTCTCTCTGCGACAGCTGAGCTTCTTGTCTGAAACAGGGATAAACCAGACTTAAAGTGCGAAGGCTTCACAGCTCGTAACACACAGTTCGTCAATTTCTATTGTTAGGTGTGCGGCCTCAGCGCAGTAAAATATACCAACACCACCCTGTGCTTGCTCTCAGTAACGATGTTTCCGTTTCTCCTTTAGCTTCTGCTCACAACCTTGATTTCGTCTTTGATTCTCATCTTACTTTCTCTAACCAGGTTTCTGCTGTCACTCGTGCATGCTTCTATCATATCCGCGTGATCTTCGTTGTCGCATTTGCTCTGTTCTCGACTTTATACAACCCGCACTGTTAGCACATCATTTGTACATTAGAGACTTGACTACTGCAACTCAGTGTACTATGGCTTATCTGAAACTCAGGTGAGTGGCGCCATTGTTGCTGTTCCCAGGTCCTTCAATCCAGACCATATTATCAAATCTTTGCACTAGCTCGAGGTACAGAAACGCATTGAATACAAAGTTATTTCCACCACATACAAGCTCCTCCCGTCTTCTTCTCCAGTCTTCTTCTCCACATTACCTTTGTGATATCATTACCATCCAGCCTTCGCGATCATTAAGTCAGCTTTTGATGCACACTATAAAATAATCTTACTTACTTACTTACTTTCTTACTTATGGCTTTAAATGTTAGCCACTCTAAACTGTCGCGTCGACGACATATCTACCCTGTGCTAATCTAGTAATCAAGGAAAATATACAATTCGAAAAAGCTGTTTAACTCCGTGGAAATAGGCATGCAACCAGCTCAATGCACAAGAGCGAGAGCATGTCGTTTCGGCCATCGTTAAGGCCGATACTCCTGTCAGTTGTTTGTTTACTACTGTTTGTGTTGACGTGTCATGCAGCTTCGTCCAGGAAGCAGCGGACTGCAAGGTCGCACTGGTGACGTCATCATGTGGTGATGATGCTGGTAAACTCGCGTATCACGTGACCGCGCTGCTGACGTCGGAATCTCAGGTCACGTGCTCAATCCGTCCTCTTACTGACGACTACAAAGGTGATACGTCGGTTTTGTTATTAATTAGGGAAGAGTGGGTTTTACTTCTTTATTATGATTGCGTTTACGAACGTACCACGAGTGCAAACAAAATCAGACAGCAAAATTATCACAACAGCTAGAGCACGATATAGCCTTTTTGTGCTGAAAGTGCCGTTAAACGCCTGCAAGTAACCTATCAAAGCAGCTTAAATCAATGAAGACGCGTGTAATATGTTGCCACCTGCCACGAATTACAGGCTGCGTTCGAAAAGTCGTTCAGATCGCTTGCTCCAATTAACGAGATTGGTGGGTGGAGCTAACCATAGATCATACATATCGCTTTCAATAAACGAACGGCGGAAGGATCGTATCAAGATGGCGGAATGTGACGATGTGTTGTTATCTTTGGTATGTGATATCTCGGGCAATTTTTACGTGCCATGGCCCGGCCGGTTTTTAGGCTTGACCTATAGCGCTGTAGGAAAAGCGGGGTACTGGTAATGGAATCGGATGAAATCGTGCAATACTATCATCATCATCATGATACATAAAATATAAGCTAACAAGTTTTAGCTAATTACGCAGTCAATTCAAAAAAGGCTAAAATAATAACAACGCGCGCTATACTTTACATTTCCTCACCTGCCGATGAAACACGTTGTTGTTTCCTCGGCAGGTGAAACACAACCATTTTATTCCGCCATCTTTAATCTGAACGCTGGAAGTCGGGAGACCGAGCGCTCAGATCGTGTTCAGAGTAATCTCGATGCAATTGATGCGGATTGATACGATTGAATAAACGAACGGCAGTAGTGGTGACCAGATCAATCTAATTAATCTACACGACTTTTCGAACGCAGCCACAGTGTGAGACATCGCCCCAAGGGTCACCCTTTTGAATTACCTCGTTATAATTATGACCTGAGTCGTAAAAGTTTTGTATCAAGATGCCTGTCTGAGTTTAAATAGTATTTTTTGGCGCACTGTTTGTTTTTTATTGTGTTCCTTTTTATGTTTATATTGCGTTTATTTTCTTTCTGTTTTTCCTCCGGGTACGTTTGTTACGTGTTTTCAATAGAGGCGGTATACTTTATAACACCGACGCTGGTGAGGCTGGTTAGGATAATTTGCGTGGTTGTTTTGGACTTGACGCCAGGTTTCCGCTACGACGCCAACTGTCCGCCGTATTTCGTCGACGATCTCGAGCTGTGCGCCATCAAATACTTCTACAGCCAGCGCACCTTGCTGTTTCACACCGACAACGACCTGGTGGCCATGACGACGGACCCTGCCGGCATCACTGATGCGTGCAGGTAGCCGTGTGTGTATTTGCACGTCGCTGCTGCCAGCGAAATGTGAAATGATTTCATCAGCCGTTCAGGGAAGGACTATACCCATCGTGATGTCCGTCTGTAACCCTTTAATACCCATAATTTAAACTGCAGAAGAATGGACCATTATACTGTAATGCAGTGATTGGTATACTGGCCGTTGATGGATGACCCAGTCCCCTCCTCGCTGTACCAAATGTAACAGCCCACCCATCAACGGCCAGTGTACCAACTTCGTATTATTTGATGTGGCACTATAATTGCCTCTGGACTCTAAAGGGTTAATATCCAGCAAGAATATTTGCCTCTGCCAAGACTGTTGTGTGTCTGTCTCGGTTTTTTAAAATCTGAATTACTAAAAGAATTGTATATGGATTGCTATGATTTTTTTTTGGAGCGGGAGACAGACCTGGGCAAGAAATAGATGATTTAATTTTAGAGTGACCTTGATCCAGGTCCAGAATTTTTTTTGCCTATTTGTATGTATATTAAGCTACTTTACTATTATTCGCTCAGCCGAGGATAGGAGGCTGAGTCGGAAGGCTTAACCACACAGTAGTTTAGCAATTTGCTCAAGGTTACTCGCAGTTCGTTAGGGACGAGCCAAGCTTGTATCTAGATGTATTATCACTTAGAGCGTCTGTACCGTGGAGAAACATTGCGCTCACAGATGATGTATACCATGGACTCCTATGCTATAGTCCGTGATGTATACGAACTTAATCGCAGCGCTAATGCATCTCAGACCAGTAACCATCTACGATCTGCTGCAGCGTATTATATAGATGTTGTTTATGGCTGGACGCTGTCCAACATACTTTAGCTAAATAGGCTACTAACAAGTAGGAGCTGCTCTGGTGTTCGTCGGCGGTGTTATCTATCACTGCGTTCCAGATTTGGCCCGATGCCACCACTCCGTCGACGGCGCTGCGCGATCTTGGTATTTTTGTTAACGCCGACCTCGACCTCGACCTGCGGTGCCGCGTCCAGCAGACTGTCATGTTGCGTCAAAAGTGTAGTAGGCTATTCGACGATCCGCTGTTTATCCCAGCATGGTCGTCGCCCTTATGCTGACGAGGATACCTGGACTGCTGTAAAGCTATACACTAGCTGGCATCTCAGCCGCCCTATAGTTGATCGTCTCCCGTCCGTCCTCAACGCTGCAGCTCGGTCCGTCGCCGGCCTTCGTCGCTCGGATTCACATCACAGACACTCCTGTCAGTTTCCAGTCCACTGGCTACGGGCACCCGAGCCAGCCAAGTTTAAACTTTTAATGGGCACATTAAAACCGCAGAGCAACAGACCATTATACAGCTACACGGTGATTGGTACACTGGCCGTTGATGAGTGGACTATTACATTTTGTACAGCGAGGATGGGCCTGGTCGAGCTGCGTCCCCGCCTGCGTCCCGACCCAGTCCTCTCATCACTGTGCCAAATGTAACAGCCCACCAGTGGCGGCGCCAGCTATGGGGCTAAGGGGCTCAAGCCCCCCCCCCAGATTTTTGTATAAAGTGATGCTTTGTCTCAATAAGTAAGTGACAACTATCATTAAGTGCCATCACAGAAGGCCTACATTTAACTGTGAAATGCAAAAAAACGCGTTTGGCGGCTGGGCTCCGCCCGGACCCGCTGGGGGAGCTTACAGCGCTCCCCAGACCCCCTATCTGGATTTAAAGGGTCCTACTTCTGAGGGAGGGCAGGCCCGTAGCTACGTTCAGGCACGAGGAGGCAGTTGCCTCCTCGTTCCTCGTCGTTT